>Ga0105047_10001114_pt1 | contig 47480 bp, 33 predicted proteins | sample MAT04_FD_78384 | JGI IMG/M metagenome (GOLD analysis project Ga0105047, IMG submission 78384) | Freshwater microbial communities from Lake Fryxell liftoff mats and glacier meltwater in Antarctica - MAT-04 (megahit assembly) | ecosystem: Environmental > Aquatic > Freshwater > Ice > Liftoff...
CCCTTCTTGTACCAGATCCGAACCGCGGATTCGGTCTTGTTGACGTGCTGGCCGCCCGCGCCGCCGGCCCGCATCACTTCGATATCCAGGTCCGCCGGGTTGATCTCGACCTGGGCCTCCTCCGGCTCGGGCATGATGCCGACCGTGGCGAGCGAGGTGTGGATGCGGCCTTGCGTTTCGGTCTTGGGAACGCGCTGGACGCGATGCCCGCCGGACTCGAAGCGGAGCGCCTGATAGACGCCTTCGCCGCGAAGGCTGAAGGAGATTTCCTTGTAGCCGCCGGAGTCCCCTTCGGAAGACGTGATCTCCTCCGTCTTCCACCCCTGTTCGCGGGCATAGCGGGTGTACATCTCGTACAGATCACCGGCGAAGATCGCTGCTTCGCTGCCACCCGTACCGGCGCGAACTTCCACGATGATGCTGTCGAAATCCTCAGTGGGATCGACGAGCAGAAGGTCTTCGAGCTTATCCCGCAGTGCGTCGAAGCGCGGCCGCACGGAGGTGAGTTCCTCCTCGGCCATGGCGATCAGTTCGGCGTCCTTCTCGGCCACGAGCATCGCTTCGGTTTCGCGCACCGTCTTGTCGAGGGCGAGCCATTCCTGATAAGGATCGACGAGTTTGCGAAGGGAGCCGAGTTCCTTGGACAGCAGCGACGACTTGGCGTGATCGACGCTTGTCTCCGGGTCGCCGAGGGCGTCTTCAATCGCGCGGTAGCGGGCGAGCTTGGTTTCGAGGGCGGGCCACATGGTATAGCTTTCAGAGTTCGGATTTTCAGTTTTCAGTAAGCGAAGAAACGCTGTACGGCGCACGAGCACCGACAGCGGCAAAGCTACTGAAAACTGAAATCCGAACTCTGAACACTCACGAGCTATTCCTGTCCCGCGATCTTCTTGCCGTAGACGGTCTTGGCGTACTTCTTCTGGAACTTCTCGACGCGGCCGGTCGTGTCCAGAAACTTCATCTTGCCGGTGAAGAACGGGTGGCTCGAGGAGCTGATTTCGACGCGGTAGAGCGGGTATTCGACGCCGTCGGTCCAGGTGTGGACTTCGTCGGTATCGACGGTCGAACGGCTCAGGAATGAGAAATTGGCCGCGGAGTCCATGAAGACGACCGGGCGGTAGTTGGGGTGAATGCCCTTTTTCATGGACCAAACCTGGGTACGGAGTCGCGGAATTCAACGAAGCCTTATGCTATCGCGCCCGCCGGTCTCTTCAATGCGGAATGTCGAATGGGGAGTGCGGAATGAAGGCCGAAACGCGAAGCCTTCCTGTCTTCATTCCGCACTCCCCATTCGACATTCCGCATTTCCCATCATGCCGTGTCGATGTCCGTCCAGCGGGTTACGTCCAGTCGGCTGTGTGGGGTGCTTTGCTGGCTTTCCGGAAAGGCTTTGTAGGCGTTGATCCACTGTTGGCCGAACTGAGGCAGGGCGGCCAGCGGCACTTCGGGGAATTCCCGGCAGAGCACGACCTCGTCCGGAGCGACGACGTCGATGGTGCCGTCCGGCAGGAGTTCGGCGGCGATCTCGCGGATCGGGTCGCCGCCGGGTCCGGTGGGGCCGAGGTAGACGTTGAGCGCGTGGTGCGTCCATGGGCCGTTGCCGACGAGCCGTGGGCCGGCCTGGTCGAAGGCTTGCTGAAGTCGGCCGGCGGCGTTCCGTTTGCCCTGGAAGTGATGGAAGAGGATGCCGGCCAGATCCACATCGCCCAAGCGGTCCTCCAGATAGGAACGGGTCTGTTCCTTGACGACGGCGAAGATGGCCGCATGCCCTTCGGAGGAATTCAGACAGGCCTGGTATAGGCCGCCGAACTTGTGCTCGATGCCGTCCTGCACGCGGTAATCGAGGTTGGTCAAATCCTCGTCGCCGAGGGACTTCAGGAACAGTTGAACGGCGTCTTCGGTACAGCCGCAGCCGGCGGGCAGATATTCGCCGGGTCCGGTCGGGGCCGCGGCGAGGTCGGAATCTGCGGCGAGGTCGGGCATGCCGATTTCGATCCGTTGTCGGCAGCTCGCGACCTCGGCCAGGATCGCCGTGAGCACATCCTTCAGCTTGCGATAGACACGCAGCACACCGCGGGCGAGCAGGAAGTTCTGCTGCGACTTCGGGAAGGCCCGCACGGCGTCAGTGAATTCCGAGGTCGTCAGCTTCCGCATGCCGCGATTGTGGTAGACGTGGCCCTGCAGCAGGTCGATCGAGGAGGCGGCCTCGGATTCACTCGTCGCGGCAAACTGCTCGTAGCGGGACCGCGAGCGTTCGAGGATCCCAAGGACTTGGCGAATCGTTTCCTCAGCACCTGCGAGGCGGAACTGCGGCGACTCGATCAACTGCGGGAACAGATCGGCGAACTCGATTCGAATCTGCTCGGAGCGTTCGTCGGCGGCATCCGCGAAGGCCTCGGTCAACACGGCCTCGCGGCCGATGGGGCCGTTCGGCCTGCCGATGAGTGCCACCCAGGACTCGAGCACGGTGCCCAGCTTTTCCGGTTCGGGCGTCCGGGCCAGCCAACCCTTGGGCAGAAGTTGCTCGGTGCCGAGTTGGATGAGTCGGCTCAGGTTCACGCCGGTCTGCTGCTCGGCCCGAGCGAGCAGATCCGCAGCCATCCGTTCCGGCTCCAACCCAAGGCGGGTCCAGTGTTCCTGAGCGGATGTCGGTATCAGTTGGCGGACTTGGGTCGGATCGGGCGAGACCCAATGCTGCACCAGCACACCGGCGAGGATGCGGCCGGTGCGGCGGATCACCTCGGCCCTCGGCCAAGTGAAGCGCGTCAGCCCGACGGTTTGCACAAAGGTGCCGAGTTCCGGATCGGTTTGCGGCGGGCGAACTTCGTCCAGGAGCGGGCCGGCCTGCGTGAAAAGCGCGATCCGCAGATAGTCCGCGGCCGCGGAATAGGGATCGTGAGCCTCGAGGTGATCGGCCCGCGACGTTTGTTCCACGGCGACGCCGCCGGAGCGACGCACGGTCGCCGCCATGCGGCTGGTTCCCGAATTCCGTCGAACGCCGCTTGGCGGAGTTCGATGAACGTAGCCGATCGGCGTCGAGCCGCTGCCGCCCGCGGCCGTCGACGGCGGGGCGAGCGGGGCGGAGTTCGGTCCGTTCAGCAGATAAACCTTGGAAAAAGGCGGCTCGGTTTCGCGGATGCCGGCGGAGCGTTCGTCGTACCAAGCGGTGAAGGCCACGTCCGGTCGGAAGTAGTGGTGCAGTTCCGTAAGTGCCGCGTAAGTATTGGCCCGGCACAGGGCGGTGACGTCCGACTGCGGATGATCGGGTGGTGTAAAGAAGACGCCGACGATCTCGGGGTTGGTGTAGCCAAGCCGGCGAAGCTGGGTGCGGACCGTATAGGCCGCGTCCAGAAACATGCCCGAGCCGGTGCCGCCGCCCAAGCCGGCGACGATGACGACCCGCGGCCGATTGCTTGCCGCTTCCAACCCGGTGTTCGCCTGCGTGTCCGCCAAGGCGGTCGGTTGCAGCATCGCTTCCAAGTCGGCGAAGAGTTTCGCGCCGATGTTCCGGTAATGATCGCAAAAGGCGAGTCGACCGAACGAACGCAGGCTCATCGTCGCCGGGTTGCGCGGCAGTTTGTACAGCAACTGCGGATCGAACCAGCCTTCCAGAATCGTCCGGCCGTTGAGCCTCGGCTTGAGGTAATGCGCCGAGCGGTTGAGTTTGACGGGCAGAATGTCCTCCGGCGGCAGGTCGGCAGCGGCGGCCGCCAGCCCGTCGGCATCCGTATCCAAGTAAAGCGTGCGGACGGCGGGGAGTTTTTCCTGCGTGCCGAATTGATCGCCGATCGTTCTGCGAAAGCGGCTGACGACCCGTCGACCGGCATCGCCGAGGCCCAGAATCAGAGTCGGTCGGAGCGAGCCATCGCCGTGCCGTTCGGGCGGGGCGACGCGGACGGCCGGCGCGGTCGTCTCGGTCGGATCCGATGTGTGAGGCGTCTGAAATTTGGGAATGAAGCCCGTCAGGCCGAGGCTGTTGGTCGACTGCTCGAATGCGTTTCCCGAGGCGGCATACGACGACGCACCATCGGGGTAGGCGGTCTGGGTCAGGTTCGCCGGTTCCAACTGGACTTCGATGCGGGCGGACGCGGAGGTATCGTCCGCTGCCGGTTTACTGAAATCCTTGACGACGGATGCGCTCCCCGGCGTGCCGAACGATGCCGGCGTATTGACGCTGATACCGACGCGGCCGATGTGGCCGTTGACCAAGGCTTCGCACATCGCCTTGACGCTGGGGAACCGGTCGTCCGGTTTCTTGGCGAGCGCCTTCGCGAGTGCCGGCCGATCCGACGGTGGGCTGGGCTGCAGGTTGGGCGGCAACTGAATGTGCTGCATCAACAGTTGCTGCATGCTGCTGCCGTCGAACGGCCGCTGCCCGGTAAGCAACTCCTGATAAACGCAAGCCAGGCTGTATTGATCGCAATACCGGGAGACGTAGCCGTCGAAGGTTTCGGGCGCGGCGTAGACCGGGGTGATGCCGCCGGTCACTTCGGCGATGTGGTTTTCCAAATCCTTGACCTGCCCGAAATCGGCCACCTTCACATGGTCGTAGAGCAGGAACAGATTCTGGGGCTTGATGTCCAGGTGCTGCAATTGAAACTTGTCGTTGAAGAGGTCGAGCACCTCAGCGCATTCGAACATGTAACGCATGAGTTCGTCGCGTGGGATGCCGGGTAGCCCCTCGCGCCTGCAGACGCGGAAGCGGTCCCACAGATTGCAGTCGGCCAGTTCCATCGTGATGAACAGCCGACCGTCGACGATGTCGTAGCGGTCGATGGCGAGGAGGTACGGGTGGCGGACCTGCTTGACGCGCTTCAGGGCCTTGAGCTCCTGTTCGGCGAAGCGGAAGGAATCGGTGTCCCGGTCGCGCAGGTCGCCGTGGATGATCTTGATGGCCTTGAAGATGCCGCCTGGGGCCTCGGCCTTCCAGACTTCGCCGAAGCCGCCGCTGCCCAGCCGCTCGATGAGGCGGTAACCGGCGACGGGTTCGGCGGAACTTTCGATGCGGAAGGACATAACGGCTTGCCCCGGAAGACCGGTTCCTAAAAAGTTCGGTGGCGGCGAGAGTTCACTCGCTCGGCGGTGCGTTCCAGCGGATGTCGGTGCGGGTGTGCGGGGTGAGGTCGCCGCGTCGTTGGATTTCGTAAGCCTCGCGGGCGGCCGGGCCGAGCTGCGGCAGCCGGGCCAACTCGAGCCGAGGGTACTCCCGATGGAAGACGATCTCGTCCGCCTGCGGGGCCGGAATGAACTCGACGCCGCGGCAGACCTGAGCGAGCAACCGCCGCACCGGGTCGCCGGTCGCGTCCGTCGGCATCGCGAGGATGCAGGCCTCCAACGGTTTCGAGTCGGTCACGGGAACGACGACGGGCAGTGCACTTTCGTAGGCTTCGCGCAACATCTGAGCCGCTTCCGATCCTTGGCCGAAGTAGCGGAGCAGAATCGTCGCCGGGTCTGTTTTTTCGAGGCGGGCGTCGAGGAAGTCGCGGGTTTCCTTAGCCAGCAGCTGAACGAAGTCCTCGGTTCGCTCCGCCTTCAGGCACAGGTTCGCCAAGCCGCGGAACTTCTTGTTCAGAATCCGCTGCAGCGCCAGATCGTAAGCGAGCATATCGTCCGGCGGTAACGCGTCGATCACCTGCTCGACCGCACCAGCGATGGTCGCGCAGCCCTGCGGCAGAATCAGCCGGCCGCGCAGGAATCCCTCGGCCGACTTCGCTGGTTCCAGGAAGGCCGCTTGAATCTCAAGGAGCCGTTGGCGACAGAAGTTGACGTCCCGCAGATACTCGGGAATGTTACCCAGGAGGCTGCGGTAGACGGTCAACGCCGAGGCGACTTCACTGGCGCGCAACCGCTTGGCCGGGTAGTTCTGCAGGCAGTCGTGCAGATCGCCGCTGAGGGCGGAGCGTCGCCCCGGCAGGCCGGCCAGCCCGCTTGCATTCTGGAGCAAGCCGATCAGTTGGAAGAGCCGCGCGTAGGTGGCCTGAACGTCCTTGCGGAGTTCATCTTCATTTGCCTGAAGCGCGTCGATGGTCGCCTTGAGCCGGCCCGCCAGTTGGTTCAGGGATTCTTCAGCACCCGCCAGGCGATACTGGGGCTGCTCGATGAACGTAACGGCCAGCATGGAGAGATCGGCTTCGAGTTCCTTGACGATCTTCGTACGCACGGCCTTCAACACATCCTCCAGGCTGCCCGGCTCCTCCTGGTCCCCGGCGGGCTTGCCCACGAGCTTGAGCAGCTGATCGAGGACATTGCACGCTGCAGCGGCATCGTGGCGGCCGGCGGCCGGGGTCCGTGTCCGCAGGGTGTCCACGGCCGCGGCGAACACGGCCTCGGGCGTTTCCCGCAGCGCCTCGCCCGCGGCGGCATGTAGGCGGGCAATGATAACTTCCGGTACGAGTTGCTGCTTGGTCCAGAGTTCGTCCAGCCAGGCCGAGAGCGGTTCCTTCAGGTGCGTCGCTTCCTTGCCGGCCCAGCGCGTCAGCAATTGACGGTTGAAGTGCCGCATCGCCCCACCCAGCATTTCCGCACGCGGCCAAGTCAGCCGGTACAACCCGATCGACGACACGCCGGGCAACGTTGAACGGCTCTGTTCCGCGACGATCGTGCGAATGTGATCTGCGGTTTTACCGGCGTGCGAAAGCAGTTCGGAAAACAGGATGCGGGCGGCGTTGCCGTAGGCGTCGGTCTGAAGTTTCGGCATCAGTACGGCAGGCAGCCCCAGTACTGTCGTCCGCGCGAACGGACCGGTGGAGTCGTCGATCGCCTGCTCGTTGGCGTCGAACTTGGCGACGAACCGATGACCGTGCGCGTAGTGATGAAGCTCGGCCAAGGCAGTGTAAGTGTTGGCCAACGGGAGCGTCCGCGGCGTCGTCGCTTCGGACGGCGGGGTCAGCAAAACGCCGATGGTCTGCGGATTGGCGTAGCCGCAGGATCGCAACTCGTTCTTCAGGATGTAGCCGAGATCGAGAAACATGCCCGAGCCGGTGCCGCCCGCCGTCCCCGCGATGACGTAAGCCCGCATGCGGTTGTCGCGCAGTTCCAACCCGGTGTTCTCGGTGGCTGTCGCCAAGGGGGAGTCCGTTTGAAATTGTTCGAGTTCCGCGCGGATCCGAGCCGTGATGCTGCGGTAATGGTCGCAAAGTGCCAGTCGACCGAAGCCGCGCACACCATCGCTTGGGGCGGCATTCTTCGGCAGCTGATAGAGCAGACCCGGCGGCATCCATTGCCCCACATCCGGTGCCGAGGACGACTGCAGATAGTGCGACGGCCGGTTCAACTTGGCGACGACGATTTCCTTCGCAACCAGCGGATCCGAGCCCGTCATCGCCAAACTCTGGGCGTCCGGATCGGTGTCGATGTACAGGTAGCGGAGGTGCGGCAAGGCATCAGTCGAACCGTATCGTTCGCGGACGAAGCGACGCAGAGTTCGCAGGACCGCCAAGCCGGTCGCCCCGACGCCGACGATCAGGGCGGGAACCAGAACACCCTCGCCGGTTTTTTCCGGCGGTGCCAAGCCGAGCGCGGACAAGCGTACCGATTGATGTGGAGCGGCATTCATCCCCTGCGTCAGCGTAAGGGCGGTTTGCGATAGTCCCGCCACTTTCGGCGTCACCAGTTTCGGCGTTGTGAGTAACGCGCCCAGTCCTGGAGCGGCGGTCGTAAAGCCGGCGCGGATCATCGGCCCGACGGTGCCCGAACCGGGGCGAAGCGCCGTCGTACGCGCCGTGACCGTGCCCGCCGCAGCCTGTTGGAGCGCGGTGGCCTGCGCCGTCATGGGCCGTTGGGCCGCAACCAGAGACGGAACCGGCGTTTCGTCTTTGCTCCAGCCGTTCGACGGCGTCCGCGTTCCCACGGAGACGGAAGCTACCCCGTGGCGCAGGGCCTGCACCATTTCCGTACAGGTCGGCCAGCGGTCGTCCGGTTGCTTCGCCAGCCCGCGGCCGATCACCGCCCGATCGCTTTCGGACAGCGTCGACAGGTCCGGGGTACCGTTGAGATGCTGCATCATCAACTGTTTGGTGTTGGTGCCGTCGATCGGCCGCTTTCCGGTGAGCAGCTCCTGAAAGACGATCGCCAGGCTGTATTGATCGGTAAACCGCGAGACGTAGCCTTCGAACGTCTCGGGGGCGGCATAGACCGGGGTGACGCCGCCGGTGATCGTGCCGCGGGCGCCCTCGAAGACTTTCGCCAAGCCGAAGTCGGCTACCTTGATGTGGTTGTAAACCAGAAAGATGTTCTGCGGCTTCACGTCCAGGTGCTGAATCTGATAGTGCTGATTCATCAGGTCGAGCGCTTCGGCCGCCTCGTCCATGTAGTTCAGCAGTTCGGCCCGCGGAATGCCGATCAGCCCTTCGGCCCGACACTGGCGGAAGCGATCCCACAGATTGCGGTCGGCCAATTCCATCACGATGATGAGCTGGCCGTCGATCTTGTCGAAGCGTTCCAGGGTCAAAATGTACGGATGGCGGATCGTCTTGACGCGGTGCAGGGCTTTAAGTTCCTGCTCGGCTGGGCGGCTTTCGTCGTCGTCCACCGCATCGAGATCGCCGAAGACGAACTTGACGGCCTTCAACATGCCGCCGGGTGCTTCGCACTTCCAGACTTCCCCGAAGCCGCCGCGGCCCAGGCGCTCGATGAGCCGATAGCCCTTCAAGGGGCCGGGCAGTTCTTCATGGCTGACCAAGCGGACCGGCATTGTTGGAACCGTCTACGATGGAGGGTGCGAACGGGTACCGTCGGAACCGCCGACAGCAACCCACTCGAATTCGGACAGCAACTATCTAGTTCACAAAGACGGATTAGCAAAATGCGGTTTACGCCTGCGCGGTGAAACTCCGAGTGAATCGTAAAAATGAGTACGCCCGGCAACACCGTTCCCGTTCCGCGGTCAGGATGCGACATGAATTCTCAGCCGGCACCGGAAGCAGAGGCCCCGGTCTATGCACTGTCCCTGAAACAGCCTTGGGCGGCCCTACTTGCCGCCGGCGTCAAGACCATCGAAGTCCGTACGTGGCCGACGAACCGCCGCGGCTTCGTGCTGATTCACGCCTCCAAGCGGCCGGATGAACGGCCTGAAGCCTGGGAACACATCACCACACCCGAACTTGCATCACTGGCGGACCTGCGCGGCGGCGTCGTCGGCGCGGGGATGCTGACCGGTTGCCTGCGATATCCGACGCTCGCCTCGTTCACCGCGGATGAACGCCGGCACCTCAACGCCCCGAGTTGGTATGTCGAAGCCGGGCTGTTTGGGTTAACATTCGAAAATCTGCGGGTCGTCCCGTTTCTGCCGTACATCGGCAACACGTTCTTTTTCCGCGTGGAAGGATTCCCGCCCTCATGACCGAGAACGCCAAGAAAGCCGTCGCCGGCCTCGCCACCAAGCCCGCCAAGACGGCAACGCCGAAGACGAAACTTCTCATCAGCGTCAAGAATGCCGATGAGGCCGGCATGGCGCTGGAAGCCGGCGTCGATCTCATCGACGTCAAGGACCCCTCCCGCGGCTCCCTTGGCATGGCCCACCACGAAACGGTAGCCGCGGTGCTGGAGGTCGTCAACGGCCGCGTGCCGGTCAGTGCCGCCTTGGGTGAATGGACGCCGTCGATCCTCACCGAAGCCGTCTGGCATCTCGAACTTCCTCTCACGTACGTCAAGTGGGGCCTCGCCGGCTACACGCACACGCCCGGCTGGGGTGAGGAACTCCTTGAAACCAAGCGCCAGGTACCTGCCCCGCTCGAAGTCGTGAAGTGCGCGTATGCGGACTGGGGCAAGGCCAAGTCGCTCCCGCCGATGGAAGTCGCCCGCTTCGCCAAACGCTTCCGCTACCGCGTCGTGCTGTTGGACACCTTCAAAAAGGACGGCAGCACCCTCTTCGACCACATGACCATCATCCAAGTCGCCGAGTTCATCGACTGCCTGAAGCGCGGCGGCGTGCAAGTCGCCCTCGGCGGCTCGCTTCGCCCCGAGCAGATGAAGCAACTGAAGGGCACGCAACCCGACTGGGTCGCCGTCCGCGGCAGCGCCTGCATCGCCGGCAAGCGCGACGCCGACCTGGACCCGGTCCGCATCCGCAAGTGGAAGGAAACGCTGGGCGCGTAAAGCACGGACGTTTACTCGTTTGGATCGCATCGGTAGAATCCAATCACTGAAGTCTTGTTTCAGCGAGTCGAAGCCGATCGGAGGAACAACGGATGAGCCTGTCGTTGAAGGAAGTCCTGAAGCGGAAGCACGACGAGTTCGCCGAGCAGGACGAGAAAAACAAAGATATCATCGGTGAATGGCTTATCGCCGTTGCTGCGCTCTTCGATCAACTTGAAGCTTGGCTCAAGGTCGCCGACCCGGAAGGCATCATCAAGGCCGATCGCGGTACCCGCGAAGTCAACGAACCGGGTTTGGGCCGCTACAAGGTGGCAGACTTGAGTCTGCGAGCGTTCGGTTCTTGGGTCGGAGTTATTCCGAAAGCTCGATTGACAGTTAAAACGGCGAAGCCGAAACAATCCGCCGCCCCGGAACGAGCCACGGGTCGCGTCGATATCACCGACGAGATTCGTCGCTATGTCCTTTACCGGTTCACGGATGAAAACGGCGACGACGCATGGTTCATGGACGATGTCGCATCGAACGACGATCTGAAACCCTTGACGGCGGAACGATTTGAGTCGGTCTTGTTGAGCTACTTCCGATGAAAACGTTGGCGGCTGCCTGGGATTGGTACGTGTCCACGCGAACCAACCTGTTGCGGATGCAGCGGTTAGGGACGCACCACTGGAATCACCCTTCCCTTATAGCGGCATCCATCTGGAATGATGAAAAGTTCAAGGAAGTCGAAGCATCCGACATCGAAAAGGAAACCGGGGCTGCCGTGGAACCCTTGGACGACCTCGGGATCCTTGTGCTCTTCTCAGTTTTTGAAGCTGCGGTTCGCGATCACCTCGACGACGTCATCCGCCCGTTGACAGGAAGTCACCTCGGTCACGCGATTCTTGAGGCGGCCGCCGAGAATGTGCTCGAAGGCATTCGACAAGGGAGTTTCGCCAATCACATACTGAAGCCCATCAAAGAACAGAAGCGGATCTCGCCCGAACTGACCGATAAGGTAAATCAGGTGCGTCAGTACCGAAATTGGATCGCACATGGAAAACGCGGATCCAGCGTGGCCAATTTGGGCGTTCGGGAAGTGTTCGACCGGCTCGCGGAGTACTTGGAGGTGCTCGGCTTCGCCGTCGAGCACGAACGTGATGAAGTAGAGAGAACCGAGTATCGCAACCCGGACGACTTACTACGCATTGTCGGTAAGGATTAAACTCAAACGTACTCGCGATTTCTGCTGCCGTGTTCCGGTTCGTGACCTGCTTAAAACTTTACCCCAAGCGTGGCGAAGTAGGTGAGGTCGTTGCGTTTGGCGTTGCCGGGATCACTGTCATAGCGGTCCTGGAGGCCGATGCGCAGGACCATGCCGGTGGCGGGGTCGAGGATGTATTCGTAGCCCGCACGGAAGCGGACGCGGAACTTGGAGAAGTCGTCCACTCGTGGGTAAAAGTCCAAGGTCGACATGAGGCCGCTGCGATCGTTGAGCTTGTAGCGCCAGTCGTACCCGAAAACGAACTCGGGCACCCAACGGTCTTCCAAAGTTCCCGTGCCGAGTTCGCGGACGGCACCGACGCCGGCGCGGAGTCTGAAGGTGTGGTCGGCATCGTCGATGACGGTGTAGCCCACACCGCCGTAGAAGCCGAAGCGGTAGCGATAGGCGCGGAGTTCGTCGTATTCGATGTTGGTCGAGGCGAAAAGCGTCCATGGCGAGCCGGCGAAGAGAATTTCGTCGCGGGCATTCAGCAGCGCCTGATGCACGGCGATCAGCTGTTGCTGTTCGGTGTAGGTGTAGAGGAAATCGGTGGTCAGGATGTTGTCCGCGGTTCTGCGGCGCGCTTCCATACCGATGCGCATGTTGAAGAGTTGGGCATTCCCTTCGGAGCCGTTGAGGCCGATTTCGCCGCCGCCGGACCAGAGTCGGGGCGGTGGCGGAGCCGGGGGAAGCAGGCCGCCGTCGGCGCCGACGCCGATCGGAGCATCGACCGGCAACAAGGCCTGCACCGGCTGCACACTCGGGGGCGCGACGACCTTCGGCGGGGCGAAAGCATCATTGGGCGTGAAGGCGGCATCTTTCGCGGAGCCGAAGTCACTGCCGCCCCCAGAAGGGCCTTGGCCCTGTGCCACGATCGGTAAGGTCATGAGTATCAGAGCGGCTGCCGCCCAAGTCCGGTACCGAATCATCGCCGACTCTCCCGAGGCTCGAATCCTTCCAAGTCCAGGTGAGTCTCATAGCTTTGTCGCTGAGTCGTGCAATCCCAAGCTACGGCACCGGCGAACCGGGCGGATGAAGTTTCACCCGGTCGCCGTACTCGCCACTCAGTACGTCCTTGACCAGACCGCGGGCGATCAGATCGCGCTCCGGCACTTCGCCCAGATCCTTGGTCTCGATGATCCAAGCCGAGAGCTTGGTGCGGAAGTCGGCCAGGCGTTCGGCGTGGGCCGGGTCGGCTGCGAGGTTCTTGATCTCGTGCGGGTCGGCGGCGAGATCGTAGAGTTCCTCCTTCGGTTTCGTCCGCGTCCAGAACTGCTTCTGCACGTCGGTGAGTTTGCCCGCGAAGGCGAGTCGACGCCAGTCCTTCATGATCGGCATCTCATCGAGATAATTGATGTGCTGAAAGTAGGGCAACTCCGAACGGAAGTTGCGGACGTAGCGGAAGCGTTCATCCCGCAGACTGCGCACCCGGTCCTCGGCTTCGTCCATGCGGTCCCGGCAACTGACGACGAAGGCCGGGGCAGGCTCGCGCTTCGGCCCGAACAGAATCCGGCCAGGCCGCGGCTTCGCGGCTTCGATTCCCGCGAGGCTCAGCACCGTCGGCCCGAGATCGAGGAAGCAGGCCAGGTCCGTCCGAACCGTGCCCTTGTCGGTGCCGTGCGGTAAGCGAACCAACAAGCGAACGCGGGTGCCCGCATCGTAGGGCCAACGCTTGCCGCGCGGCAGACCCCAACCGTGATCGCCGAAGGCGAATACGATCGTGTTCTTACCGAGTCCCCGCTTCTCCAGCACGGCCAGCACATCGCCGACGAGGTAGTCCACGGCCGTGATGTTGTCGAAATGATTTGCCACCGTCCGCCGCACCGCCGGCGTGTCGGGGTAGTAGGGCGGCAGCGTCACCTTGGCGGGGTCGCGGCGCTCTTCCGCCTTCAACCGGATGGTGTTCTTCGCATACTGTTGGAGGCCGGCGCGGGCCTGGCTCTCGTGGCTGACGGTGAAGTTGATGTAAGCAAAGAACGGCTTGTCCGTCGGCAAGACGTTCGGCTTCTTTGACCAATCCTCGACGGTGTCGACCCAGCCCTTGGGTACGTCGAAGTTGAAGTCGGTCTTGCCCGGCCACGCCGTGAAGTAGCCTGCCTTCTTCAATTCGTCAATCCACATTGCGGGCGGTTCGACGAGCTTCGATCGCATGTGGTGGCTGCCCAGCGTCGTCGGGTATTGCCCGCTGATAAGCCCCGAGCGGCTCGGCGCACAAACGGGTGCATGCGTGAAGCAGCGCTCGAACCGAATGCCGGACTTGGCGAAGGCGTCCAGGTTCGGCGTCACCGCGTCCGGGTCGCCGTAGCAGCCGAGGTTCGGCGAGCTGTCTTCCCAGACGATCCAGACGATGTTCGGCCGCTCCGCCGCAACGGACGCCGAGGCGAACAGCAGGATGCAAACCAAGGATCGCAACATCGTGGAACTCCACTTAACGGCGGCGGCGGCTCGGACGGTCATCTTCGTCGTCGAGGCGATCATTGTCGTCGTATTGCTCTTCGTCATCGTCGATTCGGCGCTTGTCGCGGCGGGGGCGGTCCTCGTCGTCACCGTACTCGCCGGCGTCGACGGCCCGCAGCACGCTCGAATAACCTGCGATCTTGACCCAATACAGGATCCACATGACGAAGCCGATCATCGAAAAGAGAAAGCCGATGTACGGGATCGCGCTGCAGAGGTTGAAGATGTTGTACATCGTGCCGAGGTTCTTGCCGAAGTCGCCGTCGGGTCGGTAGCCGCGGGAATAGTATTCGTTGTCGAGCGAGTCCGAAATGCGGGAAACGGTGATGAAAAGCCAGACGATATTGAAGCAGGGAATCAGATTCAACCAAACCTGACCCGGCTCCATGCGGCGATTGTCCGAGCTGATGCGGCTGAGGCACTTCGAAAGCGTCATCAGGTAGAAGATCTGCACGGCCAGCATGACCACCAAAAAAATGCCGACGGCACCCAGGATCAGGTAGGCTTCCGTATCGCCCAAGCCGCCGCCGGCCCGACCGCGTTGCATCAGATTCATGATCGCACCAACTCCGAAGGATGGAATGGTCAAGCTCGAAAACCCCACCGGCCGACGAAGGTCATTCGTCGGCCGGTGGCGGGTACGGCATCCTTAGCGGCCGCGGCGGCGGGGACGGTCATCCTCGTCGTCATCCTCATCTTCGTCGTCCTCCTCATCGCGGTCGCGGCTCTTGCGGCGGCGCGGGCGTTCGTCCTCTTCGTCGTCGGCGTCCTCATCGCGTCTGCGTTTGCTGCGGCGTCGGCCGCCGCCTTCGAGATCGGCGATGTAGCCGTTGAGTTTGCCGCGGTAGATGAGCAGGAAGATCCAGCCGATCGGTCCGCAGAACAGCAGCGTCAGAAAGTAGGTGATGCCGGCGCTCTTGGCGTAGTCGCCGTCGCCGCGAATGCCGCGGTCTTTGTATTCCTTCTGCAGCGAGTTGGAGACTTTGATGACGGTCAGGATGATCCAGATGAAGTTGAAGCAGGGGATCAGGTTCAACCATGCCTGTCCAGGGGACATTTCGCGGTTGCGCTCGCTGCATGCCTCCAAGGCGTTCTTCCACGTCGTGATCATCAGAATCAGGAGCACGAGCCCGATGATCCCGAGCACGCACTGAGCGAGATTGAGAATGATCTCGGCGCCGCCGAGGCCGGCTTGGGCCTGGTTGTTGCGCTGCATCAAATCCAATAGCATTCGTCGTTCCCTCCGTTGAAGTGAGAAAAAGTGCGATTCCTAACGGCGGCGGCGAGGAGCGTCCTCTTCGTCGTCGTCCTCGTCGATATCTTCATCGTCCTCATCGACATTGCGTTTGGATCGGCCCTTGTCGCCTTCGAGTTCTCGGATGTACTTGCCGAGGCTGCCGGCGACCAGGAACGGCGTGAGCAGAGCCGAGATGCCGCAGATGATGTAGCCGATGGCGTGGACCAGCCCCATGGTCCGGCCGAAGTCGCCGTCGCCGCGCAGGCCCCGGGCTTCGTATTCGTCCTTCAGGCTGTCCGCCACCTGGAGGGCCATCAGGAAGAACCAGACATAGTTGAGCATGGGGATGAAGGCGAGCCAAACCATGCCGGGGGACATTTTGCGGTACTTCGGCCGGCACAGGGACAAGGCCCGGGACGCTTTGATGCACATCAGGATTTGGCCGACGATGCTCAGCACCGCGAACAGGCCGATCACGCAGAGAAAGACCAGAAAGATCGTGCTGCCGAAGAAGACGGCGGCGGCATCGTTTGGCGGCGGTGCGTTGAAGCCCCCTTGGCGTTGCATCAGATCGAGCATCACGGTGGGCAGCTCCTCGGGTTGGGCTGAGGGTTCGTCTCGGCCACGCAAGTCTATGATTTTTCGGGTCGTCACCAAGTCTCGTGAGAATGTCGTGAGTCGATCGTCGCCGAATCTTTCGGATTCCGGGCGCGTTTCGCACGCAGCGTGAACTAGGGTTAGGCAGATTATCGTTGTCGTGGATCGACGGACGTTCCAAAGTGACAAGGTTGCCGAAGCCCGGCGAACGCTGTGCCCAGTACATTGCGGCCGATCATCATGGACCAAACTCCACCGTCCGAGAGTAAGCCACTCAACTCCCTGCTTCGCCGCATCCTGGCTGCGGGCGTGGTCTCGGCCGATGCTTGGGAAAGCCTGTCGGTCGAGGATCGCGATCGAATCGCCGCGGATTCGGAACCCAACATTCTCGCCGACCAACTCACCGCATTTCGGCTGGTGACCACTTATCAGGCAGCCAAGGTCCGATCCGGTTCGATCAACGGTCTGGTGCTCGGCAACTATCGCATCCTCGAAAAAATCGGCTCCGGCGGGATGGGAGTCGTCTTTCGGGCTGAGCACGTGAAGCTTCGTACGCCCGCAGCGGTCAAAGCCCTGTTCGTGGATGGTGTCAAGAACCGGCGCAGCATCGAACGCTTCTTCCTCGAAGTCCGTGCGGTCGCCACGCTGAAGCATCCGAACATCGTCGCGGCCATGGACGCCGGCGAGGAGCAGGGGGCGGGGCCGCACGGCGAGCCGGTTCCGTACTTCGTGATGGAGTACCTGGCCGGGCGCGACCTGGACGAATTGATCACGCAGGACGGGCCGCTGCCGATCCCGCAGGCGTGCCAGTACGTACACCAGATCGCGGATGCCCTCACGGAAGCCCATCGCCAGGGTCTGGTGCATCGGGACATCAAGCCGTCCAACATTCTGATTCAAGCGGACGGCACGGCCAAGCTGCTGGACTTCGGCGTCGCCCGACTGCCGAGCAACGACCACCGCCTGACGCAGGACGGCGCCCGGCTCGGCACCATCGGCTACATGGCGCCCGAACAGGCCCGCAACCCGCGCGAAGTCGATGTTCGTGCCGACGTTTTCGGCTTGGCCGCAACTCTCTTTTACGCGCTCACCGGGCACGACCCATTCCTGCAGCCGGGCGGTGCACTGCTGGCGACGAAGCCGCCATCGGTGCGGGACTTCCGGGCCGATGTCCCCGCCGGGTTGGACGAACTCCTCGCGCACATGATGGCACTCGACCCGGCCAGGCGGGTCGCGTCCGCCGCGGATGCCATGCGGATGCTGGCGGACTTCCTCGGCTTTCGCAAGGCTGGGCAAACGCAGCCGGCCGACAAGCCGCTCCGCGGCGCACAGACTTCGGAGAAGGCGGCGAAAACCCAACGCATCCTGATCGTCGACGACGAGGAGCCGGTGCGGCGCATTTGCCGGCTGGCCCTGCAGCAGGAGGCCGTTACGCTCGAGGAAGCGGCCAACGGGGCCGATGCCGTTGAACTGGGCACCACCATTCCCTACGATTTGATCCTGCTCGACATCGACCTGCCCGGCCTGAACGGCGAGTTGGCGATGCGGCAGATCCGCAAGCGCCTGCCGTCGCCGCATCTGAAAATCATGATGTTTTCCGGCCGCACCACCGGCGATGATCTCTCGCGGATGCTCAACACCGGAGCGGATGATTTCCTCACCAAGCCGTTCAGCGTCGTGCAGCTCCGGGCCAGGGTGAAGTCACTCCTGAGGCTCAAGGAAGCGCAGGATCGCTCGGATTCCCTCGGCGCCCAACTCGCATCGAGCAACGGCGACCTCGAACGGCTCATCGGAGCGAAAGACGGCGAGCTGCTGCACGCCCGCGGTGCGCTGGTGCTCGCGATGGCCAAGCTCGTCGAGCAGCGCAGCACCGAGACCGGTCCGCACCTGATCCGGCTGCAGCGCTACTGCCGCGTACTCGCCGAGCACGCCAGTCGGCTCCCCGCATTCCATGGGCGACTCGAACCGGACTTTGTTCAGTTGGTCGAAGCCGCAGCTCCGCTGCACGACATCGGCAAGGTCGGCGTGCCGGACTATGTCCTGAACAAGCCGGGCCTGCTGACACCGGACGAAAAGCAACTGATGCAGACGCACACCGTGAACGCCGCGGAGACGCTCGCGGAAGTCTCCGCACGGTATGCCTTCGCCACCGGCTTCTTTCACACGGCCATCGAGATCGCACGCAGCCACCACGAACGCTGGGACGGCTCGGGCTACCCGGACCGACTCTCCGGCGAAGCGATTCCCCTGTCCGCCCGGCTGGTGGCGGTCGGCGATGTGTACGACGCCCTGCGCAGCCGCCGCGTGTACAAGCCCGCGTTCAATCATGCGGCCGCCTTGGAGCAAATACTGGAACGCTCCGAGGGGCACTTCGACCCGAACCTCATCGAAGCCTTCCGCATCGCCGCGCCGCAGTTCGACCGCATCTTCCAGGACAGCAAGGATTGACGAGGATGACCACGGCAGCGGACTCCGCCATCGAGATCGACCGACTGTCCGTGCAGTACGGCGACTTCACGGCCGTGGACAGGCTCGAACTCACCATCCGTCGCGGCGAGTTGTTCGGCCTTCTCGGCCCCAACGGCGCCGGCAAGTCGACGACCATCCGCGTCCTCATCGGCCAACGCACGCCGACCGCCGGGGCCGTGCGGGTGTTGGGGCGGGACGTCGTCCGCGAGTGGTCCGCGATCAAGCCGCTCTTCGGCTACGTGCCGGATCGGGAAAACCACTTCGAGGAATTCAGCGGCCGACGCAACCTCGAGTTCTTTGCGGACCTCTACCACGTCCCGCGGCTGCGGGTCCGCGAATGCCTCAAGATGGTCGAACTGGACGAAGCCGGCAATCTCCCGGTCCGCAACTACAGCCTCGGCATGCGGCGCAAACTGCTGCTGGCGCGGGCACTGCTCCACGAACCTCAGGTGCTTTACCTCGACGAGCCGACCGCAAACCTGGACATCCATTCCGCCGAGGTCGTGCATCGCATCCTGCGGCGCCGGGTTGCCGACGGCTGCACGGTAGTGCTGACGACGCACGACATGGATGAAGTCGAAAAGATCTGCGACCGGGTCGGCATCGTCTGCCGCGGCAAACTGGTTGCCCTCGATTCACCCTTGAACCTCAAGACCGCCCACACCGAACGCAAAGCCGACGTCACACTCCGCAACGGCGAGCAGCACGCCTTCGACCTGGACGACGAGAGCCAACGCGGGATGTTGGCGGAAGTGGTCCGCACCGGCCGGGCCGCGACGATCAAGACGCGCGAATTCGACTTCCACGCGACCTTCCTCAAGCTCACGGGGCAATCGTTCGAGTAGCTGCCGGCGAGCCGCCGGTGGTAACCGGCGGAGTCCGGGTCCGAGAGTTGACTCGGCGGTTTACCAACCGCCGCTCGCCCAGAAAGATCGCCATGCGACCCTACATCCTCAAAGCTTTGCTCGTCAAGGAAGCGCGTCGGCACATCGCCAATCGCGGCAGCTTGGTGCTGTGCCTGCTGCTGATCGTTTCGGCTCTGCTGCTGTCCGTCTTCAACCCCGGGGCAGGCGCGGGCGGCACCGGCGGCGGCGCGCTCATCGACGGCGTTCACCGTTGCCTGGTGCAATACGGCGAGGAGACGCCGTTCATCGACGGACTGAAAACCGACGTTCCCGCCGACCTGCGACCGCATTTGAACTTCGAGCGGATTGAAGGTAAGAACGTCGAAAGCCTGCTGACCTATCCCCCGGGCGTTGGTGCCATTCAACTCCGCACCGTGAAGCGACCGGACGGCACGACGCTGCTGAACGTGGACATCTGGCATCCGCCGGAACACCCCGAAGCGATGGCGCCTTACGAAGCCTGGTTCTGGAGGGCGGCCCGCACGAGTCTGCAGAAGCTCGCGGAGAAGCAACTCAAGGACGTCCTCGTCGATCCTTCGAAGCTTTCCAAGCCGGATACCGCCGGCGACGACCTATGGGCCGTGCGCGACAGTTATCGGCAGTTATCCCGTGAGTACGAGGCGCTTTATGGGACGTCGCCCGCCGTCGATTCGGCCATCAAGCCGCTTCCCGTCATCGAGATCAATCGTCGCGGGCTGGGCGCGAAGGAACTCGATTTGCGCTCGGCGGTGGCCACCGGCATGGTCGTGTTCGCGCTCTACTTCTTCTGCGTCTACCTTCTCCCGACCATGACCTGCGAGGAACGGGAACGCGGCGTCCTGCTCGCCCAGGCCCTCAGCCCCGCCGGGCCGGCGGAAATCGTGGTCGCCAAATTCCTGTTCTATCCCGTGCTCGGCATCCTGCTCGCCGCCGTGCTCGCGGGCATCTACAAGCCCGCCATCGTGGGCACGCTGTTTTTTTGGTTGGCGATCACCGCGCTCGCCGCGGGCTTTCTGGGCATCGGGATGACGGTGGCGACCCTGGCGAAGACGCAGCGGGCCGCCTTCATGGGGTCGATGTGCTACCTCATGTCGGTCTCGCTGATCCTGTTCATCAGTTCGCAGAACGGCATCCCGTTTTTGCCCTGGTTCTTCGTCGAGTTTCACGGCCCGCGCATCATCCATGCCGCGGTCGGCGGCGAGGTGCAGTGGCAGCATTGGGGTCATTTGATCGGCTCCGCGGGCTTGGGGCTGACGTGGATGACGCTCGCGGGTTGGTTGTTCCGCCGACGCGGATGGCAATGACGATGACGGTGTCGGCGGCCGTTCGATTCGCCCAGTCTTCCCATCTTGCCCTGATTCCTTTGACGATCGGACTCCTACGGCTTAACATCGTAGGGAAGCTCGAGCCAAGCGGTTCGACGCGACCCCAAGGCGATGCATCCGGAGGCTGGTTTCGCATGTACAGTTTGATTTTGATGACGGCAATGGCGGGTTCCGCCGACACGACATCCTTCGGATGGCGTACGGGCTGCGCCGGCTGCACGGGCACCGTCGCCGTGGGCTGCTCAGGCTACTCGTGCAGCGGCTACTCGTGCACGGGTTATGCCGCGAGCTACGGCTCGTCCTGCTCAGGCTATTCGTGCGGCGGTTGCACGGGTGTGTTCGCTCCGACGGGATGCTCCGGCGGGCCGTTGTTCCCGCGCGTCCGCAACTTGTTCAGTGCCGCGGCTCGGCCGTTCTCCTGCAACGGCTGCTCGGGTTACTCCTGCTCCGGCTATTCGTGCAGCGGGTGCTCGGGTTACTCCTGTCACGGCTCGGCCTACATGAACAGCTCTTGCTATGGTTCGTGCTCCGGCTGCCATGGCGGCGTGATCCACACCGGCTCGTCCGCCTACGGCGGCTGTTACGGTTCCAGCTTCCCCTCGATGCACGGCACGGTCATCCACGGGTCGACCAGCTACTACCCCAGCAACACCCCGACGATCATCTCGGAAACGATCGCGCCGGCCATCAGCTCGCCGATGGTCAACCCGCCCGCCGACAAGCCCAAGGACACGGAAAAGCCCAAGGACACGGAAAAGCCTAAGGCAGCCGACAAGCCGATGACCGGCACCAACGCCCCGGCCCACCTCGCCCTGACCCTGCCGTCCGACGCCAAGCTCTTCGTCGATGGTCAGCTGATCGCCGGCCAAGGTGAAAAGCGCCAGTTCCACACGCCGAAACTCCTCGCCGGTCAAGCGTACTACTACGAGTTTCAAGCCGAGTTCGAATTCAACGGCAAGCGCGAAACCGAAACCAAGCGGGTCGTCGTCCGCGCCGGGGACAGCCTCAGCGAGAACTTCCCCAAGCTGATCGCCGCCGCCAAAGCCGTCGCCCCGACGGTCGTGGTCGTGCGGTAAGGCGTCCGAAGATTTTCGCCGCAACGACGCGCGGACTGATTGAAAGGTTTTCCCTGTGCGGTCTTCGCATTCTTTGTGGTGAATTCTTCCATCGCTCACATACGGGTTGGGTGGAACCCGGCAGGGCCGGGAGTTCGGTGCAAACCGGGCTTCCGGCTCGCTTCGTTTTATGACGCGCGATACCGGATATTTTTCCGGGCTTCCCGAACTCCGCGCCGATGCGGACGATGCGGCACTTTCTATATCAACAACCTGAAGAGTCGTCCGTTCCACCATTGCCGAGGCGTCAGCCGTGAGTTCCGCCAATTATCTTTTCACCAGCGAATCCGTGTCGATGGGCCACCCGGACAAGGTTGCCGACCAGATTTCGGACGCGATCCTGGACTTCTGCCTGCTGCACGACCCCATGAGCCGCGTGGCGTGCGAAACTCTGGTGACGACCGACCACTGCACCGTGGCCGGCGAGATCACCACCAAGGCCCCACTGACGCGGGTGAAAGTGGACGAAATCGTCCGCGCCGCCATCCGCGAGATCGGCTACACCGATCATACCATCGGCTTCGCGGCCGATACGTGCCAGGTGAACTGCCTGATCCATGCGCAATCGCCGGACATCTCGGTGGGTGTGGACACGGGCGGCGCCGGCGACCAAGGGATGATGTTCGGCTTCGCGTGCGACGAGACCCGCACGCTGATGCCGTTGCCGATTTACCTCTCGCACCGCCTGGTCGAGAACCACGCCGCCATGCGCCGCGACGGCCGGCTGAAGTGGCTCCGCCCGGATGCCAAAAGCCAGGTCACGGTCGAATACAACGGCGACGGCACCCCGAAGCGGATCACGACCGTGGTCCTGAGCACGCAGCACGACGAGACCGTGGTCGAGAACAAGAAGTTCACCGACGCCGCCCGCAAGGAACTGATCGAAAAGCTCATTCTGCCGACCCTCGAAGCCGAGCGGAGAGACCTGATCCAGGGCGAGATCGTCTATCACGTCAACCCGACCGGCATTTTCCTGGAAGGCGGCCCGCACGGCGACTGCGGCCTGACCGGCCGCAAGATCATCGTCGACACCTACGGCGGTCGCGGCCGGCACGGCGGCGGCGCGTTCTCCGGCAAGGACCCGACCAAGGTCGACCGCAGCGCTGCCTATATGGCCCGCTACATCGCCAAGAACATCGTGGCCGCGAAACTCGCCAAGCGATGCGAAGTGCAACTCAGCTATGCCATCGGCTACCCGGACCCGCTCTCGATCTGGGTCGGCACCGAAGGCACGAACGTGGCGGGCGTGACCGAGGACAACCTCGTGCAACTGATCCGCGCCCACTTCAAGCTGACGCCCAAGGGCATCATCGAAACGCTGAACCTGCGTCGCCCGATTTACCGCGAAAGCGCCCGCCACGGCCACTTCGGCCGCGAAACCCCCGAGTTCACTTGGGAAGCCACCGACAAGGCCGAAGCCCTGCGGAAGGCCGCGGGGCTGTAGGGCCACGAAACAACATCACCGCCCCAGGCAGCTTAAGCTGGTGGTGCGGACGCTTCGGGCCTGCGGGTCGACGAGCGGTGCCAGCTTGGGATCGAGTCGGACCGCGTCTGCGAAGGCGTCCAAGGCTTCGCGGGGGCGACCCTGATCGGCGGCGAGCAGGCCGTGCAGGTAGCGGAAGTAGCCGGCGCGGTTGGGCAGGCGCTCCGCACCGATGCGGTAGGTCTCCGCGGCGTCGCTCGGCCGTTGGCGTTTGCGTTGCGCTTCGCCGAGGCCTTCGTAGGCGTCTTCCAGCATCTCGGTGGACTTGGCATTCGGGTCGGCTCGGTCGATGACGGCCCTGCAGGCGGTTTCGAGATCGTTCCAACGGGCCGTCTCGCGGGCCAGTGCCGCGCGGATCATCCAAGTCTCCGGCGTCGGGGCATCAAGGCCATTCAGGATCGCTTCAGCCTCGGCAAGTCGATTGAGCCGCAGCAGATTCAGCGCGCGGGCCGGCTTGTCCTCGGCCGTCGCACCTGCAGGCAGCGGCTTCGCGACGAGGGCGGCAATTCGGTCCAGATCCTTGCGCAATCTCGGGATCAACTCGGCGACGGTCTTGTTCGTGAATCGGCGATCCGAGCCGAGGTCGCGAAGCCCTTCGAGCGTCCCCATCGCCCGCGTCAGGCGGTCGCTTTTGGCGAAGGTCAGAAAGTCGGTCGCACGGCTCTCCGCGATGCGATCCGCATAAACCAGCGGCGGAAGCAGGGCGAAGATGATGGAAGCGAGCCACGTCCACTTTGCCGGTGCAGTGCCGGCGCGGCCGGCAATCGAAAGCCAAGCCGTCGTCACCAACACGGCGAGTATCGTCCGCATCACGGCACGGATGGTGAACCCGGCCTTGGCTTGATCCAAGCCGTCCGCCAAAGTCGGCATTACGAGCGTCAGCACGAGAGTCAGTCCCGCGGCGGCCCAGGCTCGGTGCAGCGGTCGCCCCAACATTGCGATACGTCCGGCCGAGCAAAACGCAAGCGGAAGTGCCGCGACGAGGTGCCCGACCAACAGCCGCGGCCAGGCGAAGGGGGCAGCCGTCAGGCCGAGGGCCAAGCGTTCGTCGCCGCTCGTGAAGTGCCAGGCGGCACCGGGTACGGCCACGGCCGCGATCCCGGCGGCGAACAGGAGCAGGCGGTCGTCGAGTCGCATCAGTTCGGCCCCTTCGCTTCCGCACCGAGGGCTTGGGCCGTCGCGGGTGCGCGCAGTTTCCAGATCAGTCCGTCGAAGGAGTAATGCACCAGTGCCGCCCAGACGTTGACCGCCAGCCAAAGCTCCGCCCACAGGGATCCGGCGCCTTCGAGCACGACGCCGACCGTGCCGAGGGCCACGATGTAGAAGAGCAGAAACGTCGGCCACCGGTTGGCGAGCGAGCGGAAGCGGCCGGGCGAACCGACCGTTTTGCGGCGGTTCGCATAGAGCGTCACAATGGCCAAGTATTCGCTCGCATGGAACACCGCCGAGGCCGCCATCAGCGGCAGCACGAAGCCGTCCGCACCGAAGGCGACCGCCGCAAGCAGTCCCGCATACAGCGAGCAAACGCTGAAGAGGTACAGCAGCCGCCCCGCGGTCGCCCGGCCGTTGGTGACGCTCGATGCAATGACTCCGAGCGGCATCAGGAACATCAGGCAATCCGCAACGATGCGAAGCTGTTCCCACGTCGAGTCGCCGAGCGTCCAGCCGGTCGTCCAAGCGGCGGTGCGGAGCAGGGCATAACAGACGAAGAGCCTAAGGCCCCATCGTTCGACGTGGCTGCGGGCCGCACCGGCCTTCAACGAGTACATTCGGAGCACGCCCGCGTGTTGGGAACCGAAATGCCAGGCGTTCCAGGCGAAATCGACGACGGCCAGGCAAGTCAACGCCCCGGTGCCGATGTACACGCCCGCGACGATGGCCAGGGCGAGGATGGCCGTGCCGATCAGCGTCCGCGTCCGCCCCGTTCGACGGTCGCCGTCGAGGGCGACGAGTACGAGCGTGATCCAGCGGTGGGGCAGCGTGACGAAGTAGATTTGCCAAAAGCTGATGGCCGTGTCCGTGTCGGACGCGGCGCCGGGAATGAGCAGCAGCAACCAGCCGAGGTTGGCGATGCCGAGGAGGTCGAACGCCGGCGACACGAGCCAGCCGGCGTTCGGAGGGGTCATGCCAGCGGGGCGGTCTTGATTTTCCACTTGTCGCCGACCTTCTCGAAGGACCATTCGGGTTCGCCGAGCGTCTTGCCGGCCGCGTCGTCGATGCGGACCTTACAGGTCGCGTTCGTACCGTTGACGGAAGGCTTACCGGAGATGTAGAAACTCAACTTCGCAAGCTTCTTAAGGTCGGTCGGAGTCGAACCCTTCACGAACAACGCGTCCAATTTTTTATTCGAGGTCACCGCGTCGTTCAGGTCTTCGACCAAGGTCGCGATCGCGGAGGCTTCCGGCCCGCCGAGGTCGAGAGCCTTGTTGTCCCCGGTGCCGTCGCCGCAGCCCATAACCAACAGACACGCAGAGATCCAACCGAGGCTTCGGAAAAACTTCAACATGGTTGACTCCGAAAAAAAGGTCGGCCCGAGTTCGGCCGACCTTCGTGGTGGTGGTGATCAGTCGTTGGTGACGACTTCGCCGCCGGACTTCGTGTTCAACGCGCTCCATGTGACTGCGGCGATCGTATCGCGGAAGAAGCGGACGCTGCCGTCGCCCATGGCGGCGTTGACGCCGCCGGAGTGGCGGCTGCGGGCCGCCGCGTTCCAGGCTCCGCCGGTCGTCAGGTCGATGCTGGTATTCCGGGTGCAGAACATCGGGTCGGTCGCCGGTAGTGCGGCCGGGTCGCCGGCAACAGGGCAACCCATCGTGAAGTCGGTGCCTCGGGAGTTCGGCGGGAACAGGCCGGTGAACGTGTTGCCGCCCATCATCGGGGTGAGGATCGAGCCGCGGACATCCCTGTTCATGCCGGACGGGTGGCTGCTCGACGTGCGCGTGTCCGGTCTGTTGTTGGCGAGGATTTCGCTCATCATGACCGTGTTCGACGCACCATCGGAAATGCCGACGATACGGGTACCCTTGCCGGTGCCGAAGCGTTCGCCATACGGATACTTGACGACGTTGGTGACGACGCCGAAGATGCCGGCGCGGGCCGTGTTGCCGCGAGGCGTGGCATCCCGCATCGTGCCGCCGCCGAACGAAGCGACGTAGTTCGCCTTCAAGTTGTTCTCGATGCTGAAATCGTTGTACATGACGTCGGATTGGTCGGTGCTGGGGCAGGACATGAACTTGCGGGTAAACGATTGCGTATCGATGTCCGGACGGCGCCAGGGTAGGCCATCGAGGTTGTCCCAAGGCGTGGCTTCATCCAGGTCGCCGGAGGCCGAGGCAATGCCGTCGTTGACGCGTTGATCGAGGGTCGATTGTTCCATGTAGGCGTTGACGTGCATGGTCCAGGACGGGCCGTAGCAGCGGGTTTGGCTGACGAGGCCGCCGCCTTGGCTGCCGGTGATCAGGAAGTACGGTACAAAGGTCGCGCTGCCGGCGTTGATGTTGTTCGGGGGCGTGGTGAGCGTTTCGCCGAAGTGGGGCACGCCGGGGGGGAAGCTGCCGGTCGAGCTTTCCAGGTTGTGGCAAGCCAGGGCCAGTTGCTTCAGGTTGTTTTGGCACTTCATGCGGGCCGCAGCTTCGCGGACCTTCTGCACGGCAGGGAGCAGCAGGCCGATCAGGATGGCGATGATCGCAATCACCACCAACAGCTCGATCAGCGTGAACCCGGATCTCGTCTTCGCGTTCATGACACTCGCCTCTTGAAATGGAACAAAGGAATCGGGCGAAACAACGACCTCAGGTTCGCCGCCGATGCGGAGACGATCCTGAATGCAAACCGACCAACACCGATCAAACAATGACAGTAGCTAAGGATAGACGAGCTTTGTTTGGATCGCGTTAAGGACCGGTGAATATCTCGAATGAGAGCTATCGATGATCGATAGGCTCACCGGGCGGCGATGCACCAAAGATGCGTTGCCGAGCGGATGTACAGTCGGCCGGCGGCCACGGCAGGCGTGGCATGGCATGTCTCGCCGAGGCTGTTTTTGGCGATCGTCTCGAACTCTCCGGTTGGACGAATCACGAACATCGTCCCGTCGTCGGCCAGGCTGTAGATCAAGCCGTTGATCAGGAGCGGCGAGGCGTTGTGGTGCCGGCCGAGTGTGCCCGTCCAGATCGCCGCACCCGTTCTTGCCTTCAGAACAGTCGCCCGCCCGTCGTCGGCCTGCACGAAGACATTCCCACCCACGACCACCGGTGAGGGGACGTAGGCCGCGCCGCGGGAGAGCGACCAGGCGACGTGGCTCTTGGTGACGTTGCCCGAGCCGTCCGGCCGGATTGCTGCGAGGGTCGAAACCGGGCTGGTCCCGGTGGCGATGACGAGACCGTCGGCGTAGACGACCGTAGCGACGAACTTGTCCGTCGCGCTGTCGGCCACCCAAATCCGCTTCCCGTCGACGGGGTCGTAAGCGGCGATCGACTTGCTGCCCGCAAGTACGATCTGAGGCTTATCGTTGACGCGGATCACAACCGGCACACTGAAGGAGCGGGTCTTGTTCGGTCGGGCCGTACGCCACACGATCGCGCCGGTCGTCTTGTTCAGTGCGGCCAGGAACGCGTCGCCGTCCGAGTCCCCGTTCACGATGAGGGAATCGCCGAGGAGGATCGGCGACCCGCAGAAGCCATGCGGCGAGGCGAAGCCGGGGAAGGCCCGCGTCCAGACGATCGTGCCCTCTTCATCCAGGCACGCCACCGTGATGACCGACCCGGTCAGGAACGCGGCCCAGACGTATTTGCCGTCGGTGACCGGTGTGGAACTGGCGGGCGTGTTGTTCTTGTGCATCTTTTCCAGGTCGGCCGTCTCGACCCGTTTGACCCAAAGTTGTCGACCGCTTTCGGCATCGAGGCAAACGACGCTGCGATCCTTGTCGATGCAGCTCGTCAGGTAGATGCGGCCGGCGGCGACCACGGGGGACGAATTCCCCACACCCGGGACGGGTACTTTCCAAGCGACGTTTTTCGCGTCCGACCATTCCGTCGGAATCGCCGGATCGACCACGGCTCCGTCAGCGCTGGGCCCACGCCAGGTCGGCCAGTCGCCGGCGCGCACCGAGCCGACTGCGACCAGGACCATCAACGTGGCGACGACGCGATTCATCGGGTAGGCTCCGGTGCGAGTTTGCGTACGGCTTCGGCCGCTTCGGCCACGGCTTTCCTGAGTGCGGCATTGTCCGGCTCGAGTGCGAGCGCGACCTTGAGGTGCGCGAGTGCCGCCGCGGCAGTTTTCAGCGCAAAGTTGCGCTTGGCCTGTTGGACTTCGAGTTCGGCGGTCGTCGCATTCTTAAGTGCCGTCGCCAAGGAATCGTCGGCGCCCGCAGGTACGATCTTCGGCGCCGCAGCCACGATCGGAACGGGCTTCGCGGGCAGCACCACGGCCACCGTTGTGCTCGGCTTCAACGGGCGAACAATCGCCGTCGCTGCCCGGCCGTCGATGTGCCAAGCCTTCACTTGGCCGGCCCAATCCCCGGCGAGCACACCCGCACCGTCCGCCGTGAAGGCGACCTTGAGCACGTGATCCGCGGCCGGGCCGAAGTCCGCAAGGATCTTGCCGTTGCCGTCCCAAATCCGCGCCCGACCGTCCCGACCGCCGGTGGCCAACCGGCCGGACGCATGAAACCGCACGTCGAGCACACCGCCGAGATGCGCGGTCAACTTGGCTTCTTCCGCCAGGGTATGGGCGTTCCAGAGCCGGACGGTGCCGTCCTCGGAAGCGGTTGCCAAGGCGTTGCCGTCAGCCCGCCAGCTCAGGGCCGTGATGCCCTTGGTGTGGCCGCGCAGAATGGCGTATTCCTTGCCCGAGTCCGCTTCCCAAAGGAACAGGCTGCCGAAGCGATCCCCGGCGGCGATCAGGAGACCGTCCGGGCTGAAGCCGACGGCGGTGACCCAATCGGTCGGCTTGCGGAAGGTGTGCTTCACCTTTCCGTCGGCGACGGTGTAGACCTTCACGTTTCGCGTCGGTCCGCCGAGCACGACCTGCGAACCGTCCGGCGACAGGTCGCACGCCAGCACGGCATCGGCCTCGTCCCCAACGGTGAAGACACGCTTCCAGGTGGTCGTGTCAAAGGCGACGACCTGACCCGATTGGCCGCCGATGCCGCCACCGGCGAGAAGCAGTTTGCCGTCGGCGGTGAATCGCAGGGCGTGCACTTCTCCTTCCGGGAACGGCACCGCGCCGAGCAACTTCGAACTCGTGAGGTCGTGAATCAGAATCTGCTTCAGCCCCGGCAGCGCGGCCAGGAAGGCCGTCGGACTGACCGCAAGCGCCGTGATCGCCGAGCTGCGGGCGAGCGGCAGCGGTACCTGTAAACCGTCCGCGGGCTTGACCGCGGTCGTCTCATCGGACTTTCCCGGTACGGTTTCCGCGGTCGTCGTGCCGACTTTTTCAACGAGACCGCCTTCGATCCACTTCTTGAGGACGTCGAGATCCTTCTCGGGAATCTTCGGTTTGTTCGGCGGCATCTTCGGCGATTCGAGATGCGCGGACATCGTGTAAAGAGGGCTTTCCTCCGGCTTGCCCGCGATGACCGCCTTGCCCGAAACGCCGCCGACGAGCGCGGCCGCGTAGGTGGACAAGTCGAGTTCGCCGCGGGGCCGTTCCGGATTGTGGCAGGTCAGGCAATGCTTGCGGACCACGGGCTTGACGTGGCTTTCGAACGTCGTCGGCTCGGCCGTAGCGACGAACGCGGGCAGTACCAGAATCAGAAGACTCACGAGGCAAACCCCTTAGCGGTTGAAGAGGAATTCGTTGGTGTTCAGGAGTGCCCAAAACAGGTCGTCCAGAGCGCGTTTTTTGTCCGTGGCCGCGGCGAGTTTGGCGGCGATCCGTTCGGCTTCCGCGGTCGTCGGCTTCCGGCCGAGGCATCGGAGATACAACTCGGCGGCAGCCGCGTCCGGGGTCTTGCCGGCGGCCAGCAGCTTCTCGACGACCTTGCCGTCCGCGATCTTGCCGTTTGTCGTATCGCCATTGAGCAGGTGAAGAGCTTGGGACAATGTCGGCGAGGTCTTCACTTCGCAGGTGCACGCGGTTGCCCGGGTCGAGCGGCCGAAGGTGGTGAGGAAGTAGTTCAGCGTCCGGCCGTCCGCCAGTTGAACCGCGCGGCCGCCGTTGGGCATGCCGGCGAACCGATCCTTGGTTTCGGTCACCTTGGTGATGCAGTCGAGCATGACTTCGGCCCGCATGCGTCGGACGCCTTGGCGGGCGAAGTTGCGTTCGTCCCACTGGTTGCTCGGCGTCCGGGTCGTGGCCCGTTGATAGGTCCGGCTCAGGCAGATGTCCCGCACCAACTTCGCGGTGTCGAACTTGTGGGCGACCGCGCGCTTGCCGAGAGCCGAGAGCAGTTCCGGGTTGCTCGGCGGATTGCTCACGCGGGTATCGTCGACCGGATCGACGATGCCCTTGGCGAAGAAGTGGGCCCAGACGACGTTGGCGAAATTGTTGGCGAAGTATTCGTTGCGTTCGCTGGTGAGCCAGTCCGCCAAGACTGCGCGATAATCCTTGCCGGGGGGCAGTTCCGGCGTGGCACCGCCGAGAAACTTGGGCGGCACGGCGCGGCCGTCGAGCGGGTGCAGCATCTCGCCGGTGCCCGCGTTGAAGACGGTCAGTTCGCGCGGGTCTTGGGCATTTTTGTAGCCGACCTGGCCGAAGAACGCGGCGAAGCCGTAGTAGTCCGTCATGGTCCAGCGGTCGAACGGGTGGTTGTGGCACATCGCGCATTGGACCCGCGTGCCGAGGAAGACCTGAGCGACGTTCTCAGCCATCAACAGCGGCGAGGTTTCCGTCTGGAAGTAATTCACGGAGGGGTTGTCGAACGTGCCGCCGCTGGCCGGAAGCAGTTCCTTCAGCACCACGTCCAACGTCGCTCCGCCGCGGATGCGTTCGCGGAGCCATTTGTCGTAGAGCTGGAGGCCCTTGGGGCTGATGCCGTTGGCCGTGCGGATCTGCAGCAGCTCGGCGAACTTCATCACCCAGATGTCCTTGAACTCGGGCCGCAGGAGCAAAGCGTCGACGAGTTTCGCCCGCTTGTCCGCCGCGGTATCGGCGAGGAATGCCTCCCGTTCCACCGGCGTCGGCAACAGCCCGATGAGGTCGATGTGAATGCGGCGGACGAAGACTTCATCCGTACACAATTCGCTCGGAGCGATGTGCATGTGGTTCAGCTTCGCGGCCACCAGTGCGTCGATTTCGTTGGTGCCTTCGTGCGCGATCGCCGCGAACGGCGTACCGGGGCGGACGATCGCGGGCAGGCCTTCGGTGAATTCGTCGAAGCGGGCCAACACGAAGGCTTCCCCGGCGCCGGCCGCGGTGACCCGTCCGGCTTCATCGACACTTGCGGCCGCGTCGTTGTTGCTCAGGAAGACGGTGTACCGGGTCACGTCCCGGTCGCTGCCGTCCGAGTATTTCGCGCGGACGACGACCCGTTGCACGCCACCCTTCGCGGCAAAGACGGCCCGCTTCGGGAACACCTCAATGCCGATGGGCTTCGGGGCCTCGGCGGGATCCTTGACGGCACCGGCTTCGAGCCAACGAATCAAAACTTGTTCGCTCTCCGTGCCGGGTTCGACGCGCTTGCCGCCGGTGTGCGGCACCTTGCCGGTCGCTTTGTTCACGAGCAGACAATCGTCCGGCGCGGCCAGATTGATGCGGCGGCCGCCGGCTTCGCGGGTGAGGCGGATGTGGTCGCCGTCCGGATCGTACCCGAAGAGCGACAGCCGGAAGCCGTCCTTACCCGAGGCTGATCCGTGGCACTTGCCCGTGTTGCAGCCGACCTTGGTGAAGATCGGCATCACGTCCGCCCGGAAGCGGAGCGGCTCGGCGGTCGTCGCCTTGGTCACGGTCACCGGCACGGTCGCCGACTCGGTGGCGTAGCGGACCGTGAGCACGGCCTTGCCGTCGGCGAGCGGCGCGAGTTCGCCGTGGGTCACGCTTGCAACCGGCTTATCGAGGGCGAACTCGGCTTCGCCGGTCACATCCCGGGTGCTGCCGTCGGCGAAGGTCGCCTGCACGACGAGCCCTTGCCGGTCGCGCACGGTCGAAAGTTCGACCGCCGCGGGGTACGCGGTCAGGCCCGTGACGGCAGGCTCGGCAGCCATGGCCGAAAGGCCGACCCATGCCGTCGTCATCATTGCGACCAGGAAGCGAAACATCCGTATTCTCCAGGCGATCACCGAGGTTGCGACTACTGTTTTTTCTTGTCCGCTTGGGCTTTGCGAAGGGCTTCCAGCTTGCTCAACGGCTTGCCGTCCTTGTCGACCGCCACGCCACCCGGCGGGTAGACCGTCAGCAGACCGACGCGGCCGAGTCGGTAAACAACGGTGCGGCCGTCGACCGTTCCGGAGAGTTCGCACACCAGCGAGGCATGATCGCCCAACGGCGTGGTCGGATCGAGGGCGACCGCAAAGGCGATCTCCTTGGCATCGGCGGCAACGAGCACCGGCTTGGCCACGGCCCGCGGCGGCAGTCCCGCGAGCGTGGCGGTAAACCCGGCGGGCACCAGTCCACTCGTGAAGGCCACTTTGACGATGACAATTTTCTCTTGTTCGCCCACCGTGGCGGCGATGGTCCCGGCCACGGGCGGAACCGTCACGGACAAGGCGATCACTTCGGACGAGACCGGCGGCATCCCGGTCGCCGACCGGCGCGACCGGCGTCCACCAGCTCCGCCCGGTAGCGGTGGTGCGGCGGGGTCGCGACGTGCCCGAGTCGCGGCGACGGCTGCCGGTTTGGCTTCGACGAAGATCGGCCAGTTGCCGAGGTCGGCCTTGCGTTGTGCGACGAGCGTCACCGAGGCTTCACTCTTGCCGCTTGGGATGACCACGTTCGCCGGGGCTTCGACACCGGGCGGCAGGTAGGGGAAGGAGACTTCGACCGGCTCATCGAAGTCCGGTGCCCGACCGAGTTTCACGGTCACGTCCAAGCTTCCGTCGGTCGCCAAGGAAATCCTGGGTACCGAGAGCGAGACGGTCAACGGAACCTCGTCGACGATTGTGACCGCGAGCTCGGTCACTTCGACATCGTGCAGGGACAAGTCGCCCGGCCCGGCCACAAGTGTGGCGGACTGCAGGAATCGCCCGGTCGTGGTGCCTGCCGTGCCGGTCAGGTCGACCAGCTTGCTTCCCAGAGTCGCCGTCGAAGAGGCCTCGAAGACGACGGGGAAAAGATATTCGTCCGCCGCGATGATCGGCGTGCCGGCGATCGTGACCCCCGCAGGTAGGTTGCCGGGGCGGATCGTCACCGGGCCGGTGACCGAATCGCGCCGCACCGCCAGAAAGGCTGTCACCCGGTTGCCGCGGGGCACGACGATGGTGCCGCGATCCTGCGACTTGCGGTTCGGCGTGGCCAGGAAGAGCGTCAGGCCGGGTTCCGGCTTGGTGACTTCGAGACGGTAAATGAACAGCGGCCCGCCTTGCTTGCGCTTATCCTGCACGCGGACGAAATAGTTGCCGTCGCTCGGCGCGGTGAAGCGGACCCGGCTGTCGTGCGTCTTGTCGTCGTCATTCACGGCGACTTCGCGGCCTTGGGTATCCAGTACCGCCACGACCGTATCGAGCGGCGAGCCGACGCGGAAGGCGTATGCCGAGATTTCCAGTTCCTCGCCGGCCTTGGCCGCGAAGGCGAAGTGATCGACGTCGCCGGGCTTCTCGATGATGCCGTTGAAGGCGACCGGCCATGACGCGGCCGTACCCTTGGCGATCGGTGCGTCGTTCGGTTCCGCTTCCGACACGTTCGGAAACGGCGAGACGCGGAAGGGGTTTGCCGTCGGCGCCGTTCCGCCGGCATCGCTCGGGTAGAACTCGAAGTCCGCGGACGCCTTGACGAGCTGTTCGCGCGGGCCGCCCGGTTCACCCAGGAGTTTCACCATCGTTTCGACGCCGACCTGCCCACCGGCGGGGTAGACCGCCGTGGGCCTCGGGAAACTGCCGAGATGCAACGCATAGCGATCGGCCTCGCTGCCGCCGAAGGCCGTGTCCCGCACGGCGACGACGTAAACGCCGTCGACCGGGGCGACGATCGCCGCCACCGGATCCTGACGGAACAGCGGGGCATCGTCGACTTCGACAAGAACCTTGCCGTCCGGTCCGATGATCGTCAACACCGCATCCAAAGGCGAGCCGAAGCGGACCGCCTCAATCTCGGCGGACAGGCGTTGGCCCTTGGTCAGCTTCACGGAAAAGCAATCGACGTCGCCGGTCTCGATCCGGCCGGCGATGGTCGAATTCATGGGCACCGCTTGTGCGGTTTTCGGCGTGTTGTTGTCCGTACTCGCTTCCACAATCACCGGCAGTGCTGCGATGCAGAGCGATCGCAACTCCGAGGCGCCGCCCTTGGTCGCAAGGCGAATCACATGCTCGCCGCGCTTGCAGTCCGCACTTGCACGGAGTGTTGCGGTCACGTCGCTTTCGGAGGTCGCGCTCAGCTTCACGATCGACAAACCCGGCTGGTAAAACAGCAACGTCTGCGGGTCGGACAGCCGACCGCCGGTGAGCGTCACGTTGAAGTCCGTGCCGCGCTGCCCCACGCCGGGCACGATCCCCTCAACGACCGGCGGAGCGCCGATTGCGAGAGTCGCGATTGCGATGGAAGTGAGCAGGCCGATCGGGAAGCGCGTCATGGTTGGCCGATGTTCTGCGTTACGAAAGAAGACCCGGGACGATCTTGCCGCCGGCGACGATCGGCTGCGGGCGGTTGCCGGGGGACATCAGATCCTTGCGGCCGTCGATGCCGAGCAGGTGATAGAGCGTGTGGGCGTAATCCTCGACGCCCAGCGGCTTGTCGGCCGGTTCGGCAGCCAAGGCATCCGACGCACCGTAGACTTGGCCGCGCTTGATCCCGCCGCCGGCGAGCAGAATGCTGAAGACCCGCGGCCAGTGGTCGCGACCGCCGCCGGCATTGATCTTCGGCGTGCGGCCGAACTCGCTGTTCACGATCACCAAGGTGTCGTTCAGCATGCCGCGTTGATCCAAGTCCGTGATCAGGCCGGCGAAGGCCGAGTCGAGCGTGGGCATTTGCGGTTCGATGCCGCGGTAGTGATAGGCGTGCGTGTCCCAGGCGCCATAGGTCACGGTGACGAAACGGGCACCGGCCTCCACCAGGCGGCGGGCGATCAGGAAGCGGGCGCCGCCCGATCCGCGAAGCGCCGCGACCCCGGTGCCGCCCATGCCGTACAGAGCCTTGGTCGCCTCGGTTTCACCTTTAAGGCTGAAGGCTTCGCGTGCCGACTGGGACGACAGCAAGCCGTAGGCACGCTGATAGAAGCTGTCCATCGTCGCCGGGGCATCGTCCTTTTCCGTGCGGGCGAAGTGGTCGTCCACCAGCGATTTCCAATCCCGGCGATCGGCGAAGCGGGCATCGTCGACGCCGCCCGGCAGGCTGAGGTCGCGGACGCTGAAGCCGGGACGGCCCGGGTCGGCCCCAAGGGCGAACGGGCCGCAGGCGTTGGAGAGGTAACCGCTGCCCATGTACTGGCTGCCCGGCGTCGGCACGCAGATGTACGGCGGCATTTCCTTGCGCGGGCCGAACTCTTGAGACACGACACTGCCGAGGCTGGGATAAGTCAGCGCCGGGCTGGGGCGATAGCCGGTGAACATGCTGTGTTCGCCGCGGCTGTGGTCGACTTCCGTGTGCGTCATGCTGCGGACGATCGTGAGCTTGTCGGCCACTTGGGCGGTCTTCGCCATGTGCTCGCTGAAGCGGACGCCGGGGAGCTTCGTCTGCACCGTATTCAGGATGCCGCGATACTCGGCCGGGGCGTCCGGCTTGGGGTCGTAGCTGTCCATGTGGGCGAAGCCGCCCTGAAGGTAAACGTGAATGACCGACTTGGCCTTGGCCGTCAGCTTCTTCGCGCCCGGCTCGGCCGCTTGGGTGGCTTCGAGGGTCAGCATCTGTCCCAAGGTCAGCCCGAGGCCGCCGAGGAAGCCCGCGGCGACAAAGTCCCGGCGGTTCGGGCGACGGAAGTGCGACGGATCGGCGGTCCAGGTTCCGGGTGCGGCGGGCATGACGATTCCTTTGAACTGTTCGGGTGTTACTTGGTGACGAGTCGGGCGGTGTAATCGATGACCAGTTTCGGTCGTTGCTTCTTGTCGTCGAACTCGCTGGTGTAGAAGTCCCAGCCGTTGCCGCCGGTGTTCAGGAACACCCAGCCGTGGTTGGCTTCGCCGTTGGCCCAGGCCTGCACGGTGTCCGTCACTTCGAAGATGATCGAGGACGAACTGGCGCTGATTTTGCCGAAGGTCAGGCTCTCGACCTTCTTCGCGGCTTCGAGGCCGTCCGCCGTCACGCCGCCGACGAGGCTGTTCCACGTGGCCGAGGCCTTCCACGGAACGAGCATCCGGTGCAGGTGGACCGTGTTGCCTTCGTCGAAGGCGCTGATGATGACGCGCGCCGAATGGACCATGGACTTGGGCGGCAGTTGGTTGGGCTTGACTCCGATGATGCGGTCGAAGCGAAGCAGCACTTGGCTCTCGCCGCCGTCGTTGTTGGCGTCCGATGAGGCGTTGATGTTGCCGTCCAGAATCGTGTTGGGGGCGACGGCCCACACTTCCGTATCGACGGTTCCCGCGTAGCCGTCGAAGCCGTCCTGAACGGTGATCGTCAGCTTGGCTGCATCACCGCTCTTGGGCGACTGCGCTGCAGCAAGGACGGCGAACCCGAGCATTAAAGACGACGAGATTCCCACCAGTCGAAGCCGCATGTTCAGTCCTCGAAGATCATCGGACGTCAGCAATCAACGAATCGGACATCACGAGCCGGTAACCGTAATCCCATATCATTGATGAGTCGAATCTCATACTTCGCATCACACGACACAAAGCGCGTGCATCGCACGGAAACCACTCGTTTCATCCCATCAAAGCTTTCACGACTGCCCTCAAACTGTATCTCACAATCTACCGCTACCTTTAGTATGTTGTTAACTGTTCGCGGAACCGCAAACAAGAGTCCTTTTCCACAAAGGGTCGAACTTCAACGGACCTTCACATCAGCTTCACGCAAACGTTCGGAAAGCGGACCTTCCGCCCCGCAAAGACCTTTCCATCGAACATACGTTGGCATATGAAGCTTGGGAGAAACTCTGCGAGCCGTGCTTTCCTCGCCGGGGATCGAGCGGCAGTTCGGCCGCGACCTGCGGGAGCTGAGTCTTGCCGTTGCGGAGCTGCCGGACCGATCTTTAGGCTGACTTGTGAGACTGGGCAAGACAATGTGGATTTTCCGACTGGCCGCCGAATAAGGACGCGATTAAATCTGTGGGAACGTCAGCCACTCCCCTGAGATCACTTCCCATGAGCCGTCGCATCAAGTTCGATTTGCCCCGCCTGTTGGATGAACTCGAAAGCCGCGTTGTACCCAACGGCGCGGCGGACATTACGGGGTTGACGGCTTTGCGGGCGGACTCGGCCTTCGCCGGTATCGACGGCGCTTTGGCCGGTCAGCCGCGGAACATCGGTGTCGCGATTCTGGATACGGGGCTGTTCGGCAACCACCCGGACCTGCGCGGCAACGTCGTGGCGTACTACGATGCCGTCACGAATGCGAACACGACCGGCACTGTGATCACGGATCCGGCACAAATCGGTTCGAACCGGGATCCGAACGGCCACGGTTCCCACGTCGCCGGTACGGTGGCGTCGACGAATCCGGCCATTGGTGTGGCGCCGGGGGCCGACCTGATCGGCGTCCGCGTGTTGGCGGCCCAAGGGGAAAACCCGCGGCACGATACCTTAACCAACGGCCTGAACTGGGTGGCCGCCAATCAGCAGCGGTACAACATCCGCGTCGTCAACATGTCGTTGGGTACGCCGTCGAACGTGAACGATCCGAACCAGGCGGGCGGCTCGAACAATGCCTGGGCGCAGGCGATCCGCCGGCTCGAAGGCCTGGGCGTGACCGTGGTGACCGCATCCGGCAACTCGTACGGCCAACACATCGCACTCGGCTCAGCGCAGCCGGGGGCTTTGTCCACGATCAGCGTGGCGAACACGTGGGAAGACAACGGCGTCGGCGACAGCTTCCCCAACGGCGGCGGCGGCGGCGGCGACGCGTTTTTCGGAGTCGACCGCAACGGTCGCGGTGACCGGCTCTCCGCGACCAGCCAACGCAGCACGCTGCCGAACCAGGTGGCCGCGCCCGGCACGACGATCTACTCGACGTGGAACGGAGCGGTCGACCGCAACGGCCAACCCAAGAACTTCGCCAACATCTCCGGCACCAGCATGGCGTCGCCGTTCGTCGCCGGTGTTGTGGCGCTGATGCAGGATGCCGCCTTCACGGCGTCGGGTCGCTACCTGACCCCCGCGCAGACACTGAGCATCCTGCGGGACACGGCCGACCGCATCGTCGACACTCCGACGACGGACAACTATCGACTCAACGGCTCGAGCCGCGCCGAGACCGATCTGCCGGAAACCGGCGCGACCTTTTTCCGCGTGAATGCCCAACGGGCCGTGGCCGGCTCCCGCACCGCCGTCGGTGGAGGTGGCGGCGGTGGAGGTGGTGGTGGCGGTGGTGGAACGCCGGTGGCCGACCCGAACAACAAGCGGGAAACGGCCGTGTCGGTGCCGAGCTTGGACGGCAACCGCATCTTCCGCTTCACGGGGAACATCGGCAACGACGGCTCGACGGTCGTCGGCAAAGGCGATGTGGACGTCTTCGCGGTTCAGGTGAAATCGCCGGGGACCTTGGCCGCCGCGACGGTTCTGCCCGCCGGCGGCAGGAGCTTCGATTCCTACGTCCGTGTCTTCAACTCGGCCGGTGTGCAGATCGCGTCCAACGACGACTTCAACGGCTCGAACTACGGTGCCGTGGCGACGGGCGTGACGCCGGGGACGTATTACGTCGGCATCAGTTCGTTCAACAACAGCAGCTACTCGGTCGTCAGCGGCACCGGCGCGGTCAACGGCGGTTCGTCCGGCGACTATCTGCTCGGCATCCAACTCAACAATGCGGACCCCAACGGCGTGTTCACCGGTGCGGTCGTGTTCCCGACCGACGATTACATCGTGTCGATCTTCGACGACGAATTTTTCCTGTTCGACGACGCGGCGTCCGGTGTGACGGGGAAGGCGGGCTACCTCTCGACCGGCACCATCGGCTCCGATCCGCCGGCCGACGACGACGAGGGCGGCGCTCGAATCCAAGTCGGCCCGGGCGACGTGGACATGTTCCGCTACGTGGTGCCGGACAATGGCCGGGCCTTCGTCCGAGTCGCCTCACGCGGCCGCTTGTTCAACCCGTTCGGCAACACCTTAGGCCAAGGGGAGCTGACGCCGTTCGACACTTACCTCCGCGTATTCAACTCCAACGGCGTCGAGATCGCTTCCGATGACGATTCCGGAACGCTGAGCGACAGCAAAATCGTGCTCGGCGGCCTGACCAAGGGCCAAGTGCTGTACTACGCCGTATCGAACTTCTCCTCGCGGAACTACGATGCCGCGAACCCGGCCAACCGTGTCGGTTCCGGCTCGGGCGGCTACTACGAGATCTTCAGTACGTTCGACAACGGCGACCTCAACGGCACGGCTTACAACGCTGTCGCCTTGCCGACGATCGGCACACCCGCGGGCGGCACCATCGGCACCGACTTCGGCGGGCCGATCATCGGATCGACCGGCAGCCTGGATGTCGACTTCGTCAGCGTGCAGGTTCCCACCGATGGTTACCTCCGCGTCGCGGCCCAGGGCAAAGGCGGCTTCCAGCCCGCGCTCGCCATCTGGGGCTTCCAGTTCGATTCCGGCAAGAACGTGACCGGCTTCACCAAGATCGCCGCCACCGACGCCGCCAAGTCCGTTACCTTGGTCCGCGTCGCAGCCGGCGGCACCTATTACGTTTCGGTCACCGGGCAGGGGAACAGCGGCTACAACTGGTACGACACCGCTTCGGGCACAGGCGGCAGTACGGGCACCTACGACCTGACCACGGAACTCCTGCCGCCGGACGCCGGTCGCGGCGGGCAGGACAAGGGCGTGAACAACGGCCGCACGCCGCGGAATCTGAACGTGGGCGGAGTCGTCCTCGGCGAGATCGGTTCCGATTCGACCGACGCCGGCGATGAATACATCACGGATTACAACACCGCGAGCGGCATCGCCTATGCCGCCGGCGACATCGACACCTACACGTTCACGGCGACCAGTACCGGCCGCGTCCGTTTTGCCGCGTCAGCCTCGGCCGAGCTGGGCGGCGGCACCGATCCGGTGATGCGGATCTTCGACACCTCCGGCAACGAGATCGCCTTCAACGACGACGTGAACGATTCGTCTCGCGACGCCGTCATCGACTTGAGCGTCGTCGCCGGGGCGACCTACTACGTCGGCATCACCGGGTACAGTGCGGACTCGCACCGTTACAACATCCTCAGCGGCGACGGTCCCGCGGCCCTCGCGACCGCGGCCGTCGGCTCGTACACGCTGCAGATCATCGACCTCAATCCGCCGGTGATTCCGCCGCGGTTGGTGGGCTATTCGCAGTTCGCGGTCGGGGCCGATGCCGGTGGTGTGCCGGTGGTGCGGTTCTTCAATGCGGACGGCAGCCAACGCACCGCCGTGACGGTGTTCAACGAGAACTTCCGCGGAGGCGTGCGGACCGCGGCTGGGGACTTTACCGGGGACGGCATTGCGGACATCGTCGTGGGTACCGGTCCCGGCATCCTCAACCAAGTCCGCATTCTGGACGGCGTCACGGGGGCGGAACTGCTCTCCGTTTCGCCCTTCGGCGATTTCAGCGCCGGCGTGTTCGTCTCCGTCGGGGACATCACCGGTGACGGCCTGGCCGACCTGAGCATCACACCGGATGAAGGCGGCGGAGCGCGAATGCGTCTGATCTCCGGGCGCGGCTTCACGCAGATTGTGGACGACTTCTTCGGCATCGACGACCCCGCCTTCCGCGGCGGCGCCCGCTCGGCGATCGGCGACCTGGACGGCGACGGTTTCTCGGAACTGATCGTCTCTGCCGGCTTCGGCGGCGGCCCGCGGATCACCGTCTGGCGCGGCTCGAGCCTCGCCTCGGGTGTGTCGCGCGGGGCGGACATCGCCAACTTTTTCGCATTCGAAACCGCCCTACGAAACGGTTCCTACGTCGCCGCCGGCGATGTGAACGGCGACGGCCGCTCGGAGATCATCTTCGGCGCCGGCCCCGGCGGCGGCCCACGCGTCCGCATCTTCGACGGCCTCGGCATTCTGCAGTCGCAGGGTACGTTCACGCTGCTCGACGAGATCGGCACCTTCCAGCGCGCCAACTTCTTCGGCGGAAACGTCGAGAGCCGCGGCGGCATCCGCGTCGCGGTGAAGAACCTGGACGGCGACAGCAGGGCGGACGTGATGGTCGGGGCCGGCACCTTCGCCGGCAGCCGCGTGACTGCCTACACCGGTGCCGCCATCGCTGCCGCCCCGTCGGACACGACGCCGGGAGCAAGCCTGAACTTCGATGCCTTCGACGGCTTCGGCGGCGGAGTCTTCGTCGGGTAGGAGAATCGAACCGAGACGCAACCGAGAGCGACGGATGGGAGCCCAACCCATCCGTCGCTTGTCGTTGCGCAGGTCAACTTTGCGACTTAAGATCGCCGGGGGACCCAAGGCAGATCGACGTGCAGCGACGCGCCGATCAGGCCACGAAGGCGTTCCCCCACCCCTGCAGTTACACGTTGTAGGTGCTGCTGCTGGTGGTGCCGCCGCGGCCGGTCCAGTTGGTGTGGAAGAATTGGCCGCGGGGTTTGTCGGTGCGTTCGTAGGTGTGGGCGCCGAAGAAGTCGCGTTGTGCTTGGAGGAGGTTGGCGGGCAGGCGGGCGGTGCGGTAACCGTCGAAGTACGCGAGTGCCGAGGTCATCGCGGGCATGGGGATGCCGGCGGCGATGCCGGCGGCCATCGCCCGGCGCCAGCCGGCCTGGGCGCGTTCGATTTCGGCGACGAAGAACGGATCGACGAGCAGGTTGGCGAGATCCGGGCTGCGGTCGAAGGCTTCCTTGATCTTGCCGAGGAAGGCGCTGCGGATGATGCAGCCGCCGCGCCACATCAGGGCCACGCCGCCGATGTTGATCGTCCAACCGCTGTCCTTGGCCATCGCCCGCATCAGGGCGAAGCCTTGGGCGTAGCTCACGATCTTCGATGCATAGAGCGCGAGTTCCACGTCGGCGATCAGTTGGGCGCGATCGCCGGTGAACGCCGGCGTCGGGCCGTGGAGGATGTTGCTCGCGGCGACGCGCTCATCCTTCTGTGCCGAAAGGCAACGCGAGAAGACCGCTTCGCCGATCAGGGTCAGCGGCACGCCGAGATCGAGCGCGGAGGTCACCGTCCATTTGCCGGTGCCCTTCTGCCCGGCCTTGTCCAGGATCAGATCAACCATCGGCTTACCGGTTTCGGGATCGATGAAGCCGAGGATGTCCCGCGTGATCTCGATCAGGTAACTGTCGAGGAAGCCTTCGTTCCACTTCCCGAAGACCTGCGACAGTTCGCCCGCATTCATGCCGAGCAGGCCGGAGAGCAGGTGGTAGGCTTCGCCGATCAGTTGAATGTCGCCGTATTCGATGCCGTTGTGGACCATCTTCACGAAGTGGCCGGCGCCCTCTTGGCCGACCCAGTCGCAGCAGGGGACCTCGACGTTGCCTTCGATCACTTTCGCGGCGATCGCCTGGAAGATCGGCTTGACGTGCGGCCATGCGGCCGGGTCGCCGCCGGGCATGATCGACGGCCCCTTCAATGCACCTTCCTCGCCGCCGGACACACCCGTGCCGATGAAGCGCAGTCCCTTCGCAGCGAGGTCTTTGGTGCGGCGGGTACTGTCCGGGAAGTTCGAGTTGCCGCCGTCGATGATGATGTCGTCCTGTTCCAGAAGCGGCACGAGTTGATCGATGACCGCATCGACCGCCTTGCCCGCCTGAACCATCAACATGACCTTCCGCGGCTTCTTCAACGACGCAACGAAGCAGGGCAGGTCGTGGGCGCCGATGAGCTTTTTCCCTTGGCCGCGACCATTGAGGAACTCGTCCACCTTCATGGTGGTCCGGTTGAAGACGGCGACGGTGTAGCCGCGCGATTCCATGTTGAGGATCAGGTTTTCGCCCATGACGGCGAGGCCGATCAGGCCGATGTCGGCGGCGGCGGTGCTCATGACGATTCACTTTCGGAGAACGGACAAACGACGGGTTCCCGCGGAAATTGTACGGCGAAACGGATAGACTGGCCCACGGACCCGTTCTCAACCCCTCCGGTGATTTCATGCGCGCGTCGCTTCTTTGGCTCATCATCCTGGGCGGTTCCGCGTCGGCGTTGGAGCCGAAGCAGGTGCTCGTCATCGCCAACGCGGCGATGCCGGAATCACTGGACGTGGCGCGGCACTACCTCAAAGTCCGCGGCGTGCCGGAGGACAACCTGCTCGCGCTCGACCTGCCGACGACGGAAGTCATGACGCGGCCCGACTACGACGACAAGCTCGTCAAACCTCTGCGGGCGAGGCTGGCGGAATTTCCTGGGGCGATCCGCTGCCTGTTGACGGTCCACGGCGTCCCCTTGAAGGTCGGACCGCAGGTGCCGACGGCCGACGAGAGGGCGAGGCTGGACGTGCTCCTGCCGAAGCGGACTATGCTGCAGGCGAAGATCGCGGAGTTGGAGAAGACCGTGCCGAAGGACGAGGCGGCGATCAAGGCGCTCCGCGACGAGGACGCGAAACTCGGTGGCGAGGTCTACAAGCTCGCCCACGGCGAGACTGAAGCCGCCGTCGACTCCGAACTCATGCTCGTACTGCACCCGGCCTACGATCTTTACCGCGTGACGCCGAACCCGCTTTACCGCGGTTTCCCCGAGGAGAAGGCGAAGAAGCTCGCGCCGCTCACATTGATGACCTGCCGGCTGGACGGGCCGACGCCCGCCGTCGCCAAGCGACTCGTCGATGATGCCGTCGCCGTCGAGACGGCGGGCGGGCTGAAGGGCAAAGCCTACTTCGACGCCCGCGGGTTGAAGTACGACAAGGCCAAGCCGAACCAGCACACCGGCTACGAGGGCTACGACGAATCCTTCCGCGAAGCGGCGGCACTGCTCAAGGACGCGGGGCTCGACGTGACGCTCGACGACAAGGAACCCGTGTTCGCCAAGGCGAGTTGCCCGGATGCGGCTCTTTACGGCGGCTGGTACTCGGCGGGCAACTTCGTTGCGTCCAACACATTCGCCCGCGGTGCGGTCGCCTGGCATTTGGCGAGTTACGAACTGAGTTCGATGCGAACCCCCGGCACGCAGTGGGTGGCAAACCTGCTGAACTCCGGCGCCGCGGTCACGCTCGGCCCGGTGCACGAGCCGTACACCATCGCGTTCCCCAAACCCGCTGAGTTCTTCGGCCTGTTGGCCACGGGCAAATACACGGTGGTGGAGTGCTACGCGAAGAGCACGTATTTCGCAAGTTGGATGAACGCCCTGATCGGCGACCCGCTCTATAACCCGTACAAGACGACGGGCAAGCTGGACGAAGCGAAGATTATCGAAAGCCCCAAGGGCATGCCGTCGCTCTTCAAGTGAAGCTGGACGGGCTGTTGCGACGCGGTCAGCCGCAGGTAATCCCGCAACGCCGCGTTGACCGCGGCTTCGTCGGCGAATGAAGCGATCAAATCTTCAGCGACCTTCACGAGCGGGAACCGCGGCCCGCGACCGACGAACTTGCCGCGCACGGCACCGTTCGAGACGCGGAAGTCGTACTCCGGCAACAGGTCGTTATCGGTTTCCGGGGTCGTCGTAGGTCGTCCCTTCCTTCCGCGAAGCCGGACGGGCACTGATGAGCCGAATCGCACCGTCGCGATCCGTCATTATTGCCGCTTTCCTGCCATCCCATTCAAATTCCATGTGCGTACGCTACTTCACCACTTTGGCGTAGATCTCGGCTTCGGCTTGGGTGATGAAGCCGTTCTGGTCGCAGTCGCAGCGGATGACGGCATCGTTGAAGATCGCGACTTCGGAGAGGGTCTTGTGTCGGCTGTAGAGTGTGACGAACGGTACGCCGACGTAGGCGCCGCCGACGGTGCCGTTCTGTTCCTTCATCGCGGTGTGGAACTGCTCGGCCACAGCGGGACTTTCGAACTGAATGGGCCTGCGGGCTTCCTCGGCGCGGAGTACGTCCGTCTTCGAGAACAGCGTGATGCAGCCGGGCGCTGCGCCCAACAGGGCGCAGGCCGCCAGAATTGTGGTCGTTCGCCGCATGGCATTTCCCCCGAATGTCGTCGAATCAGTCCCCCCGGGGAGGGCCATAGCCGAGAACAAGCCGGTTTGCAACGGGTACCGGTTCAGGCGAAAGACGTGCCCGCACGCCTGGACTTCCCCATTACCCCACAAACACGCCGCCGATGGGCGGGGTCATGTACGGGTTGAAGTCCTGATCGGCGGTGGCGCTGCCGCTGGTCGGGAGCGATTTGCCGAGGAAGGTTCGCACCTGCGGCGAACCGGCGGCGCCGAGGCCGACGACGATGTCGGTACGGTAGTCGCCGTCCAGGTCCTTGACCGCGAGCCGGACGCCGTCGCGGTTGGCGGAGTCACCGGCGAAGAAGTTGGCGACTTGGGTCAGCGTTTGGCCGTTGCTCTGGATCAGCGTCTTGCCGCTGAAGGCCGTGACGCGGGGGCCGCCGCCGGGGCCGCCGCCGCCGATCACTTCGGCGAAGCCGTCGCCGTCCACATCGCCCGCGGCCACATAGGCCCCGTTTCGCAGCGCGGTTTCAAAGGCGAAGAAGTCGGACATCAGTCGGCCCGGGGCACCACCGGGCAGAAGGCTGAGGCCGTTGAAGACGGCAACGCGCGGACCGCCGCCGAAGCCGGCCGCGACGACCAGATCGGGCACGGCATCGCCGTTGACGTCGCCGAAACTCGCCCGGGCACCGCCGCGGAAGGCGGTGTCGTCGATGCCGAAGAAGTCGCCGATGAACTGGCTGCCGTCCCGGCCGCTGCGGATCTGCACCCGACCGCCGCCGCTCTGGTCGGGCGTCACCGCGTAGTCGGCGAAGCCGTCGCCGTTGAGGTCCGCCGCCGCGACGAAGACGCCGCCGGTAAACGCAGACTCGAACGCGGAGAAGGTGCGGATCACACCTTGGGTTTTCCCGTCGTAGATTGACACAACCGAACCGCCGCCCGGACCGGCTCCGACGATCAGATCGACCGTGCCGTCTCCGTTCACGTCTCCGACGGCCGTGCGGGAGGTGATTCCCTTGGCGAACGGTGTCACGGTGAAGAGCGTCGCCCCGGCTTCGGTGAACAGCGTTGCGGTGTTGTCCCCACCGACGCCGTAACTCGTCTCGGCGAACGCTCGGGCGGTGGTGAACATGGTGCCCAACCCCGCCTTGGAGATGCCGAGCAGGCCGAAGGCATTCGTCGACCCGGCCGCGGGTCCGATGAAGCCGGTGGCCGCGAACACGTGGGCCGTCCCCGCTCCGGCCGACAGGTCGACGTTGAACGAGCCGACGCGGGTGACGCCGTCCGCCAAGGTGACATCGACGATGTACTTGCCCGGCGGCACGCTGATGTAGTCGTTGGCGAAGGACTTGAAGGCGACATCGTTGACGACCGTGCCGATGCCGCGGATCTTCACGTCGATCGGGGCGGCATCCGGCGTGCCGTGCAGCACGGTGAACTCCGCATTGGCGGGATTCACCGGCGTCTGCCTGGCCGCGGGATTGATCGCCAAGCCGAACTTGGTGCTGCCGGTCGACTGCCCCGGATCGCCGACGGCCGCCGCGATGGTGTTGCTGTTCGCGGCAAGATTCACGGTCTGCGTGAAGATCGGTGCGGTGTTGTTTGCTGCGGCCCCGCTCACAATGTCGATCTTCAGGTTGGCCGAATCGGGCACGCTCAGGAATGCGGTCGATTGCTTGTAGCTGAGGTTGTCCAGAAACTTCGCATCGTTGACGTAGACATCGACCGTCGCCGCGGCCGGATAGGGCGAGTTGTGAATGATCTGCAGATTCGCCGCCGGAACCGTGCGTTCTTCCAAGGTGCTGACGTCGCCCAAATACCGTCGCGAACCCATGCGTGCTCCTCCATGATCGACACCGATTGCGGCATTCCGGCCACAGTCACTTGAATGTAGATGAGATTGTAGCCAATGCCCGCGCGACTCGTCCACCCCACTTGGGTGAAGGCATCATTCCCCGACGAAGCCCTGTGCCCAAAAACTCGAACTCCAATCTGTTCGGTGACCGTTGCGGACGAGAGAAAAAAAGCGGCGGCCGAGAACAGGGTCCCGGCCGCCGCTTCGGAGTTGCCGGAATCGAACACTACTTCGCATGGCGGCGACGACGAACATAACCGCCGAGGGCCAGCACGGCCGCGCTCAGACCAACGATCGTCGTCGGCTCCGGCACCGGAGTGAAGTTCACGTAGATGTAGCCGGCGCCATCGCCCGAGAGCGAGATGTTCGTGTCCAACGGGAGGTTAAAGTTGTTGAAGGTGAAGCGGGCCTGGTCGTTGGTCAACACCGTGCCGCCCGCAGCGCCCAGCGGCGTGCCGTCGACTCGGCCGATCACATAGCTGTAGAATTGGCCGTTGACGAAAGTGGACCCGGCGCCG
>Ga0105047_10001117_pt1 | contig 47447 bp, 50 predicted proteins | sample MAT04_FD_78384 | JGI IMG/M metagenome (GOLD analysis project Ga0105047, IMG submission 78384) | Freshwater microbial communities from Lake Fryxell liftoff mats and glacier meltwater in Antarctica - MAT-04 (megahit assembly) | ecosystem: Environmental > Aquatic > Freshwater > Ice > Liftoff...
ATTATCGGATATCACAAGTAAATATACAGTGGTGATTTTTGGTGCCAGCTGGTGCCCCAAATGCACGGAAGAACTACCCGAAATCGCAAAATTGTGCCAAAAATGGAAAGCAAAAGGCATTGAAGTGGTGTTTGTCTCTCTCGACGAAAACAAAGAAACCCATCGCAATTTTGTCAAAGATTTTCCTTTTATCTCCACCTGCGATTACCAAAAATGGAACAGTAAAACAGTAAGAGATTACTATGTTTTCGGCACACCAACCATGTACCTGTTAGACGCAAAACGAGAGATTTTATTGCGACCAAATTCAGTCAAACAAATGGATGCTTGGGTGGATTGGAATGTAAAGTAGAAAGTAGGAAAGCCTACTAATTAATTAATTCACCGATAGTTTGTATTATCGGTAGTTCTTCTTGTGGCCACACTAACGTTTAGGTGGGTCGAGATGCCTTTTTGATAGATATGGGAAGAAATTTCGTTATAAATCATACTCAAAATAAATTGATTTGCGAAAATTTCATTTACTATTTTATTCATTTTGATTATAATGGCGACAGAATTATAAAAAATTAATTCACCTCGGTATAAACGAATATAAGCCAACTTTTGATTGATCCATCTTCGGCTTTCCAATTCTATTGGTTTGTTGTTATTATTCTGCCAAAATTGGTATGTTTTATTATTTTATGAGTTTGTGCTTATCGAACTCTCATTTCTGAAGGTATTGCATCGCAGTTACAATTATCTAACCTGATAGCGGTTAAAAACTGCGATGCCCAGGGTGGTATGGCTTAAATCAATTGAGTTATTTTTTTAAGAATTGGGTTATTGACTGATTTATGAAATGCTGGTAACAGGTCCTTTTCATTAGAAAGAATATAAAATGGAACCCGGATAAAAAAACAAGACTTTCCAGAAGTTTTACCATCGACGCTGCCAACCAAGAGCTAGAGCTTATTTGTGGCAAACACATCACTATGTCACGCAATGGTCTGAAGATACTCAAAGATCACATCAAAACAAGGCAATATAAGTGGTAATGCTTTTTCTATCCGTTGTCCAAAGTCTCTGACTTTAGACCGATTATCATACGGTCTCCTGACCGAATTGTGCTATCCCAAAGCCAACTGGTCAAATACCGAAGAGATATATTCCATCAAAGTCAAATAGATAATAACAAACGGGGGAATACTCAATATTTATGCTGATTCTTTGTTGAGATAACATCTTCCGGTTTGATCCTGACCACTTTGCCGTCTTTCATGACCACGAGTTCGCTTTTCATCTTTATTTTATATGCTATCAGTCTGGTGCGAACTAACTGCATTCCGTCTATGATTTTTTTCATAGTTGGGGTTAAATTATTTGCTTCCATGATAAATGCTTTTAATTATATTAAATTTTTCTGAATTATGTATAGTAAAATCAGTTTCCAATGTTTTAAACGCTATGGTATCTGGAAGCGCTTTGGAACTATCGAACACCATTACCTGATCCACAATATGAATGTAGATATCGAATAGATTTTTTATCCCACTATAATATCCCCGAATAATGACATCCTCAGGTATATCATGTCCACCCTCTGCGACTCTTATACGTACCCTATCTATAGCCATTTCTGCACTTTCCAGCCAAAAAAACAGTAACACAACTTGGTACCCTTTTTCCCTTGCTTCAATGATTTTATTTTTATATATTTTTATAGCTAAAGTAGTTTCTATAGCAAAAGTTTGGTTTTCTGCAAACAACTGTTCGATTCTGGAAAGCATGATTCTGCCAGCTTCAAAGGCGACACTTTCAGGTCTGAAAGGCGACAATCCCTTAGCTATTTCATCAGCATTGACAAATTGATCACAGTGTAAAATCTCTGGCAATATCGTAAATGATGCGGTAGTTTTACCAGCGCCGTTGCATCCTGCTATGATATATAAAAACTTTTCAATCATCATGCAAAGATATGGTTTTTAAACTTGATAAAAAGTGTATATTAGATTGATAAAACTACTTTCATCAAAGGACATATCAAAACAAGGGGTTGTATCCCAAAATTGCACTTTCATAAAAATTGTTTTTGTTTTACGGTATAACTTAAGGGAGACAAAAGGAATTTTATAACAGTTGAATGAAAAAATGGGATAGCCACAAAACTCTATGAAATGAAAACGTTTAAGTTTATCATGTCAAAACTCCTAGAAAATTACCCCTGTGTTTTAAAAAATTTAACTCAGAGTTAAATTTTTTAACCAAATTTCTTTCTGTTTCAAAAAAAGGCTTTAATTTTATGGAATATTTTTAGAATAATCAATTTTAGCCATAAAATTATGATCAGAAGAATAAAGAAAGTAGCCGTACTGGGTTCAGGAGTAATGGGTTCGGGTATAGCATGTCATCTTGCCAATGCCGGCCTTGAAGTGGTCATGTTGGATATTGTGCCATTTGACCTGGACGATAAGTTGAAAACCAACAAATCAGCCAGAAACAGAATCGCTGATATTGCATTGGCCACAGCTTTAAAGTCAAAACCTGCCCCGCTGTATGATGTGTCCTTTGCTTCCCGGATTGCGACTGGTAATTTTGAAGATGATTTGCCCCAAATCAGTCAGTGCGACTGGATCATAGAAGTAGTTGTAGAAAGGCTGGACATCAAAAGACAGATTTTTGAAAAAGTAGATGCTTTGCGCAAAGCGGGTTCTCTTATCACATCCAATACTTCCGGAATTCCTATTGCCCAACTTGCTGAAGGGAGAAGTGATGATTTCAGAAAGAACTTTTGCGGTACCCATTTCTTTAATCCGGCGAGATATATGGCTCTTTTTGAAGTCATCCCGCATGCAGGAACGGATCAGGGCGTGGTGGATTTCTGGATGCATTACGGAGAAGTGTATCTGGGAAAAAAAGCAGTATTATGCAAAGATACTCCCGCCTTCATTGCCAATAGAATAGGCTTTTACAGTGGAAACAAAGTGAGTGAACTTACTGAAAAATATGATTTGAGCATAGAAGAAGTGGATAAGATCACGGGAGAACCCATGGGCTGGCCAAGCACAGGAAGTTATAGATTATTGGATCTGGTAGGCATAGATACCAGTGTCAAGGTGACAAGAGGGGTCATAGACAATTGTCCTGAGGATGAGTATGTAAAGATAATAAAAAGCAGAAACGTTCCAAAAGCTACTCAATATCTGGTGGATAATAACTTTCTCGGAGATAAATCGGGACAAGGTTTCTATAAGAAAACCGATCAGAGAGATGAAAAGGGAGGCAGAGTCATTCTTGCCCTGGATCTGAAAACACTTGAGTATAAACTGGCTCAGAAACCCATGATTCCTGTAGTTGGTATTGCCAAAAAGATCGAGATCATGGATAAACGTTTAAAGGAAATGATAGCCTCTGATGAAAAATCAGGCCATTTCGTCCGTGATTTACTTTGTGGCGTTATGGTCTATGCCGCCAATAGGGTACCTGAAATCAGTGACAATGTATATAGTTTAGATAATGCAATGAAAGCAGGTTATGCTTGGAGTTATGGTCCTTTTGAGTATTGGGATATGATAGGTATACAAGAGACGGTAGCACTCGCATCCTCTCTTGGAGAAACCGTTCCTGCCTGGATTCATACCATGATAGCAAATGAAGTTACATCGTTTTATATATCCGAAAATGGGAAAAGAAAATATTATGATATAGTTACAGGGACTTATCAGATCATACCCGGTACAGAACTTAATATCCATCTGGATAATTTCAGAAATAATTCGCCTGTCTATAAAAACTCAGAGTGTATACTCCATGATATAGGAGATGGCGTGTTGTGTTTTGAGTTTACTACCAAATCCAATGCCATCGGCGAAGGCATAGGAGAAGGAGCCATGGAAGCCCTGAATATTGCACAAAGCGGTGACTGGGCAGGAATAGTGGTCGGCAATAATGCAAAAAACTTTACGGTCGGTGCCAATCTGATGGGTGTTGCGATGGTAGCGATGCAAAAGGATTTTGCAAAACTTGAGCAAATGGTCAATGGATTCCAGCAAGTCAATATGGCCATGAGATATGCTACAGTTCCGGTGGTCACTGCCACTCAGGGGTATGTTTTTGGCGGTGGTTGTGAGATACTCATGCATACGGATGCCGCTGTTTGTCATGCAGAGTCCTATATTGGACTGGTAGAAGTAGGTGTCGGATTGATACCCGGTGGCGGCGGTACCAAGGAGTTTGCCCTCAGAGCTTCAGAATCATTTTTTGAGGGAGATGTTCAGATTCCTACCTTGGTAGAAAAACTAAAAGTGATCGCTACGGCTTTAGTTTCAACCTCAGCATACGAAGGTTTTAAATATGGTTATCTACAGCATGACAGAGATACAGTAGAAATGAATCTTGCGAAAGTACTAAGTACTGCCAAAGAAAAAGTACTTGATCTGGCCAAAAATTATACAGCTCCTGTTCATAAGGAAGCCACCGTGTTGGGTCGGGGAGGCCTCGGTACCCTTTATACTGCATTGAATGAGTTTTATCTGGGCAAATATATGTCTGCCTACGATCTGGAAATTGCAAAAAAAGTAGCTTACGTCCTTTGCGGCGGCGATCTTACTGGTCAGCAGAAAGTATCCGAACAATATCTGCTGGATATCGAAAGGGAAGCTTTCCTTCAGTTGCTGGGCAATCAAAAGACCTTGGATAGGATTCAGTATCTCCTTATGAACAATAAACCTCTACGCAATTAAATATAAGTCTTTTACATATTAAACACTAAAAGTCAATAAAATGAACGCATATATAATAAAAGGATTCAGATCAGCCGTCGGCAAAGCTAAGCGAGGTGGTTTCAAAAACTACCGTTCCGATGATTTGGCGGTTGACATCCTGAGTTACCTAGCTTCTCAAATCCCACAACTCGACCCGAAAGAAATTGATGATGTGATCGTAGGATGTGCCAATCCTGAAGGGGAACAGGGACTACAGATCGGAAGACTGATAGCAGCCCGTGCACTGGGTCAGGAGGTGCCGGGAATGACGATCAACAGATATTGCGCTTCCGGTCTTGAAGCTATAGCCATTGCTGCGTCAAAAATCAACGCAGGTATGGGCCACTGTTATGTCGCTGGTGGAGCCGAATCGATGTCGCTTTTGCCTATGACAGGATATAAACTGGCCCCGAGTTACAGTGCTGCCATGCAAAATATCAATTATCACGTGAGCATGGGGCATACAGCAGAGGCAGTGGCAGAAAGATATAAAGTAACCAGAGAGCAAGCCGATGAATTTTCGGTGAGATCACACAGACTTGCTTCAGCAGCGATTAAGGAAGGTAGATTTAAAGATGAAATTGTGCCAGTCAGGATTAAGGAAGTTCTGGTGGAAAATGACAAAAGAGTAGAAAAAGAATATATAGTAGATACCGATGAAGGGGTAAGAGAAGATACCTCTATGGAAGGACTAGCAAGACTTAAAGCTGCATTTAAAGTAGGCGGTGTTGTTACCGCAGGCAATTCATCACAGACTTCAGATGGTGCTGCCTTTGTGATGGTCATGAGCGAAGAAATGGTAAAACGCCTTGGTCTTTCTCCTGTCGCCAGACTTACCTCTTGTGCTGTAGGTGGTGTAGACCCGCTATATATGGGCATCGGACCAGTAGTCGCCATCCCTAAAGCATTAAAACAAGCAGGACTAACGCTCAAGGATATAGATTTGATAGAGCTGAATGAAGCTTTTGCTGTACAGGCACTTGCTGTCATGAAAGAATCTGGTCTAAATCCTGATATCGTCAATGTAAATGGTGGTGCAATTGCTCTTGGGCATCCATTGGGATGCACCGGCGCTAAATTATCTATACAAATCATCAACGAGCTCAGAAGAAGAAATCAAAGATACGGAATGGTGACAGCTTGTGTGGGAGGAGGTCAAGGAATTGCTGGAATCATAGAGAGACTTGATTAATATCATCCCTTTCAAAAGAACAATATCGACAAAAAGCGCTATTTTTGTGTAAATAGTGCATCATGGTATTCAATAAGATTCTTATCATACGTTTCAGTTCTATTGGTGACGTTGTACTTACTACGCCAATAGTTAGGTGTATAAAAAAACAACTTAACGCTGAAATACATTTCCTAATCAAACAAGGATATGCGCATGTCATACATGAGAATCCCTATATTGACCAAATACATCATTTGAAGGAAGACTTAAATGAAACCATATCCGTACTTAAAAATGAAGCGTTTGATCTTGTCATAGATCTACAAAAAAATTTCAGATCCTTCAGAATCTGCACAGCGCTAGGATGTAAAACGATACGATTTGATAAAATGAACGTCCGTAAATGGATGGCAGTAAATCTGAAAATAAATCGCCTGCCAACGGATAAACATCTTGTAGACCGATATTTTGATGCTTTAAAGGAGATAAGTATCCATGATGACGGGCAAGGCTTAGATTATTTTATTATGCCGGAAGATGAGTATGATGCTCAAGGTTTGGTTTCAGGAATTAATTATCAGGTGCTAATATTAGGAGCCACTTATTTTACTAAACGTATCCCCAGAGAAAAATGTGAAGAAATTATTGCCATTACAGATAAACACACTGTCCTCCTTGGTGGAGCTGATGTAAGTGGTCTTGCAAATGAACTGGCAATGTTGTTTCCTCAAAAGGTAGTCAACTTTTGTGGAAAAATAGGTCTTGGTGTAAGTGCAGGTATGGTAAAACATGCAAAAAATATTATTACCGGTGATACTGGACTGATGCATATTGCTGCAGCTTTGCAAAAAGAAGTCACTGTCCTTTGGGGCAATACCATTCCTGAATTTGGGATGTATCCTTATTATGGATTTAAAAACCACGATAAGCACTTAGATCTGCAAGTACAAAATCTTACTTGCAGACCCTGTTCAAAGTTAGGTTTTGAGCGCTGTCCCAAAGGGCATTTCAGATGTATGCTGGATATAGCAATCATTTGATGCCCCATTAACAGGTCTGGTTAAGATATATTAAGATCCTGTTTTATAATAAAATGGGGACTGTTCAGCTTAATAGTTATTAACCTGAACCAATATCATAATGGATTCGGTTGGAATTTGAAGATTATGATTTAAAAAATTATCAAAAAAATATCTTATTTTTTTTAATATTGACATTTGACATAACAGAATAATTGTTACATAAATCTGTATATCAATACATTGTATTCTGCTTTGCCGCCTTATAAACTACAAAATCGAAAATTAATTGTGCAAATAGTGTATTTATTGCCCCTATCTTTGTATCATGAAATAAAACAAAAGATTAATGTGGCTTTAATGATTAGAAACAGACATTCAAAAAGTTGATTGTCTGTTTTCTTTTTTTAGGGAAGGTAGTTATGTGCTTCAGAAGCAAATTTTGTTGAAAAAAAAATAAAAAATATTTACAAATATCTGATATTCCTCTCTTTTGTCGTACAAAACGAGTTGTTTTTCTATTTTATAATGTCAAACACAATAATGTAGTTAACTTTATGGTCTTTTAAATATAAGATGAATTACATAGAAAATATAATACTCGCGCTTGGATCTATTAAAGCAAATCTGCTCAGATCATTGTTAACTTTACTAATTATAGCTGTAGGTATCACGTGTCTTGTTGGCATTCTTACGGCTATAGACAGTATATTATTTTCAATGAGTGATAATTTCAACAGATTGGGTGCCAATTCTTTTAATATAAGGCCGCTTTCTGAATCATTAAGGAGCAATGATAGAGGCAGGGCACAAAAAATAGCTGATCCGATTATTTTTGATCAAGCTCTTGAATTTAAAGAACAATATAGTTATGGCGGCTCGAAAGTATCGGTGGAGTCATTTTGTGCCAATAATGCCAGTGTCAAATATAATGAGAAAAAAACCAACCCAACAGTACGGGTTATTGGCGTGGATGAAAACTATATGAACACATCCGCTTTTGAACTGGCAGCAGGCAGAAACTTCACCTATACAGAAGTACTTTCTACCGCCAATAAAGTTATAATAGGCAGCGATATCGTTAAGACGTTATTTCAGGAAAAACCGGAAAAAGCCATCGGAAAAGATATTTATATTAATAGCAACAGATATAAAATCGTCGGAGCATTAAAAAGTAAAGGTTCATCGTCGGGAGGTTCCAATGACAGGCGTGTGTTCATCCCTTTGTATAATTCAAAAGTACTATACGGATATGCTGATAAAGCATACAATGTAACCGTGGCAGTAAGTCAGCCCAATGAAATGGATGATGCTATCAATCATGCCATAGGAATTATGCGGAATGTTCGAAAGCTCAGCGTTTCACAACAGAACGATTTTGAAGTAAGAAAAAGTGACGGTATTTTGAATCAATTGAAAGAAATGACTTCAACCTTAAGGTGGAGTACTGTTGTTATTGCTATGCTTACATTACTTGGAGCGTCTATTGGCCTGATGAACATCATGCTTGTTTCTGTTACCGAACGTACAAAAGAAATCGGTATCAGAAAAGCTTTGGGTGCTACCAGAAAAAATGTTCTGATACAATTTCTTATCGAAGCTATTGTCATATGTCTGATGGGTGGTATTGTGGGTATAATATTGGGTATTTTAATGGGATTCGGAGTTTCGGTTATGGTAGAAGGACGGTTTTTCATTCCTTGGAACTGGATGCTGCTTGGTTTTTCAGTTTGTATTATTGTGGGATTGGTATCGGGGCTATATCCTGCGCTCAAAGCTTCAAAACTGGATCCGATAGAAGCACTCAGATATGAATAAAACTATCTATCTTTGTATAAATGTTTATTTTGGCTTTGATCATTAATCACTCTGGTAAATTACATGAAGCAGGATGTGATGAAGCGGGAAGAGGATGTCTCGCTGGTCCTGTATTCGCTGCTGCAGTTATTCTTCCTCCTGATTTTTTTCATCCTGACCTCAATGACTCAAAAAAACTGACTCAAAAAAAAAGATATGAACTCCGTGATGTGATAAAAAATGAATCAATGGCCTGGTCCATTGCTCGTTTGGATGCACCTGATATTGATAAATATAATATTCTTTGGGCATCAGTCAGGGCAATGCATAAAGCACTGGATAAAATCAAAATCAGGCCGGAACATATCCTGGTGGATGGGAATAAGTTTAAATCTTATAAAGAAATAAACCATGATTGCATAGTAAAAGGTGACAGTTTATACACCAGTATTGCAGCAGCGTCCATTCTAGCCAAAACATACAGAGATGACTTTATGCTTAAACTTCACAAAAAATATCCCAAGTATCAATGGGATACTAATAAAGGGTATCCTACGGAAAAACATAGATCTGCCATTGTAAAATATGGTCCTTGTGAATTTCATAGAAAGTCTTTTCAACTCTATCCTGCTCCGGAACAATTGAGTCTATTCTAAATTAAGTATGGTTTACTTCGAATTTTAAAGATTTTAAAAACAAAGTAGTCGATTTTTCCTTACTTTTGTGTCACCTAACCAATATTTAATCAAAAAGTATTCAGATGGAATTTGAATTAACAGAAGAACAACTTTCAGTAAAAGAAGCAGCTAGAGAATTTACACAACAAGAATTGTTGCCTGGAGTTATAGAAAGAGACAGAGATATGAAACACCCAACAGACCAAGTTCGTAAAATGGGTGAAATGGGTTTTCTGGGTATGATGGTATCTCCGGAATATGGAGGTGGAGGAATGGACACTTTGTCTTACGTCCTTGCCATGGAAGAAATAAGTAAAGTCGATAGCTCCTGTTCTGTTATCATGTCTGTCAATAATTCTCTGGTTTGCTGGGGTTTGGAAGAATATGGAACAGAAGAGCAAAAGCAACAATATCTGCCGCTTTTAACTACTGGCGAATGGATAGGATCTTTCTGTCTTTCAGAACCTGAAGCGGGAAGTGATGCTACCAGCCAGCGGACTTCTGCCATTGATATGGGCGACCATTACTTACTCAATGGAACAAAGAACTGGATAACCAATGGAGGAAAATCATCTTTGCACCTCGTCATAGCGCAAACACATGCGGAAAAAGGTCATCGTGGAATAAATGTTTTGATCGTCGAAACATCATGGCCTGGTATAACCATAGGAGCAAAAGAAGACAAACTCGGTATCCGGGCATCTGATACGCATACCATTATGTATACAGATGTGAAAGTTCCAAAAGAAAACAGGATAGGCGAAGATGGTTTCGGATTTAAGTTTGCTATGAAGGTGCTTTCTGGAGGGCGAATCGGAATTGCAGCGCAGGCACTTGGGATAGCTGCAGGGGCGTACGAGTTGGCCGTTAAATATGCCAAAGAAAGAGAAGCCTTTGGCAGACCAATCAGTCAGCATCAGGCTATCGCATTCAAACTGGCAGACATGGCTACCGAAATAGAAGCTGCAAGACTTCTGGTGTATAGAGCTGCCTGGATGAAAGATCAGGGAATGGACTATACATCCGCTGCAGCAATGGCAAAACTATTTGCATCAGAAGTGGCGATGAAACAAACCGTAGAAGCCATTCAGGTACATGGTGGATATGGATATGTAAAGGAATATCACGTGGAAAGATTAATGAGAGATGCTAAAATAACTCAAATATATGAAGGTACATCAGAAATGCAACGTATCGTCATCAGCAGAAATATACTTAACGGTCAATTATACGAACCTCTTTGGAAAACAGAAACAGTCTAAAAAATAAAGTAAGATCGGGATTTGGTAATTCCTGGCAACTAGGTACCTTTTGGGATATTCCTGTCAAAGTACACTGGACTTTCGGTTTATTAATTCTTTTTGTGAGCTATACGGCATTCACGAGTGGGTTTAATTTATGGCAGGGAGTGGGTTTTATTTCATATATTTTTGTTTTGTTTTTTTGTGTCGTTCTCCATGAATATGGTCATGCACTTACGGGGCGTAAATTTGGTATAAAAACAAAAGATATTATTTTATCCCCTATAGGTGGTCTTGCAAGGTTGGAAAATATGCCTGAAAAACCGATAGAGGAGTTTTTTATAGCTATTGCAGGTCCATTGGTAAATTTAATCATTGGCGCTACACTTGCCGCCATCCTGTATTTTTCAACAGGAAGCATTTTTCCTGACATGACATTATTTAAATTTAATGATGCATTCGAATTTGTCAGATGGATAACATGGATGAACTTTGCATTATTCTTTTTTAATCTTATCCCCGCTTTCCCAATGGATGGAGGAAGGATACTCAGATCTCTTCTAGCGGCAAAGATGGGTAAAATTAAGGCGACCAAAATTGCTTCTTTTATTGGGAGAGTACTTGCGATTGGTTTTGTTATATTTGGAGTTTTCAATCAGCAGCTGACATTATCTCTAATTGGACTGTTTATATTTATGATGGCAGGTAAAGAATATGATCAAACAAAAATTCTTGCCTTGCTCCATGATACTAAAGTAAAAGATATCATGAGGACATCATTTACCCGACTTCATTTGAGTGACAATTATACCACTGTTATTGAAAAATATTATCGTGAAGGCGAACAGAATTTTCTCATTTTTGACTCTATGGGCAATGTTTCGGGTACAATACCTGAGTTATTTATCAAAGACACAATAAAAAACAACACTCAGGATAAATCAGTCAATCAGATGATGTCAACTAAAATGGCAGCTGTTTCCCCTTCTGACAATCTCAAAGAAATCATAGAAATGATGAGAAATGAAGGTGTCGCTATTGTTTCTGTGGAAGAAAATGATCAACTCATAGGTGTTTTGGATAGAAATGGTATCGAAAATTTCATCCGCCTGAAAGCTGACTAATACAGCAAAATTAGTAGTATTCATTCTTATTTTCATTTTTTTGAGAATACATTTTTCTTTATGACTCCAGTCATAAATGATTTTATTGGCATTACTGACCTTTGTACCAAAATAAAATCATATAAAAATGATAAATATCAAAATCCTTTTAGTTTTAGTAACTCTTGTTTTCATCATTGCTTGTGGGGGAAACAATCAAAAATCTACTTCGGAAACTTCTGCTGTTTCTGAGAACACAACAACAAAAGCAACAGATGCTGGCAGTTATGACCCAAATAGAGGGGAAGGTAAATTTAATGAACAGAATGTAGTCCTGGATGCTACGCTCAATGCAGCTTATGCAGAAATTGGCGAAAAAGCAGCAGGTGTAAAATGTACATCATGTCATAAAATGACCAATGAAAGATTGGTAGGGCCCGGATGGAAAGGGGTTACGGAAAGAAGAACTCCCCACTGGATCATGAACTTCATTACCAATCCTGATCCAATGATCGATAAAGATCCCGAATTGCAAGCCCAACTTGAGTTGTGTCTGGTAAGAATGCCAAATCAAAGTCTTGCAGATGAAGAAGCCAGAAATATATTGGAATTCATGAGAAAAAATGACGGGGTAAAATAATTTTTTTACTTCATGATATAAATTTCTATATAAAAATCATTAGATGAGTTTTATTCTCTATGGTGCTTTAAAAAATCAATTAAATAAAAACCAATGAAAACAAAAATTATTTTAAATCTCTTCGCAGGTATATTATTCTTTTCCTTGATGATTACATCCTGCAGACCTAAAAATGCAGCGACAGCTGTAAGTGGTGATGCTGCTGCAAAATCTTACGTGGCACCAGGCCAGTATGACACATACTACAACTTTTTAAGTGGTGGATTCAGCGGCCAAATGTCAGTTTATGGGCTTCCAAGCGGACGTCTATTCAGGGTTATACCTGTATTTTCAGTAGATCCTGAAAAAGGTTGGGGATATAGTGAAGAAACCAAACCTATGCTCAACACTTCTCATGGATTTGTGCCGTGGGATGATCTTCACCATGTAGAGTTATCACAAACTTCCGGTGAAATAAATGGTAAATGGATTTTTGCCAATGCCAATAATACACCCAGGCTGGCTAGAGTTGACCTGAAAACATTTAAGACTGCGGAGATACTGGAGTTGCCTAACAGTGCAGGTAACCACAGCTCACCTTTTGGTACAGAAAACTCAGAGTACATAGTAGCAGGCACCAGATTTTCTGTTCCCCCGGATGATGTAAACGGAGACGTCCCTATAGATTCCTATAAGAAAAACTTCAAAGGACATATTTCTTTTGTTAGTATCAATCAGGAGTCCGGACAAATGGATATAGCCTTCCAACTTAAAACGCCTGGTGTGAACTTTGATTTGGCTAGATGTGGGAGAGCAAAATCTCACGGATGGTTCTTTTTCTCATGCTACAATACAGAACAAGCCAATACATTGCTTGAAGTAAATGCTTCCCAAAAAGATAAAGACTTTATCATGGCGGTCAACTGGAAAAAAGCAGAAGAATACTTGAAAGCAGGCAAAGGCAAAAAACAAAAGGTAAAATATGCGCATAACGTCTGGGATGAACATACTCATACAGGTACTTCTACCATAAAAGATGAAGTGACAGTACTGGATGTTTCAGAACTGAAAGATATTTGCTACATGATACCTTGTCCTAAATCTCCTCACGGATGTGATGTAGACCCAACTGGTGAATTTATCGTAGGTAGTGGCAAACTGGCTGCTTTACTTCCTGTATTTAGTTTCGACAAGTTACAGGCAGCTATTGCAAAAAAAGCATTTGATGGGGAATATGAAGGTATACCTGTATTGAAGTACGAAGAAGTTCTATATGGCGAAGTTAAAAAACCTGGTTTAGGCCCTTTACATACTGAATTTGATGGTAAAGGTTTTGCATATACTTCATTTTTTGTATCATCTGAAATTGTAAAATGGAATATCAAAGATCTTACCGTAGTTGACAGGGTTCCAACTTTTTATTCTGTAGGTCATTTATGTATCCCTGGTGGAAACACACGTAAACCATCACCTAAATATCTGATTGCTTATAATAAGATCACCAAAGACAGATATCTGCCGACAGGCCCTGAATTGACCCAAAGTGCACAGCTATTTGACATCAGTGGCGAAAAAATGCAGATGATCCTCGACTTTCCGACCATCGGTGAGCCACATTACGCACAGGCAGCCCCTGCAGATTTGATAAGAAATAATGGACAGTTGAAAATATATAAAATAGATGAAAATAAACACCCTAGAGTAGCTAAGGGTGAAAGTGAATCCAAAGTGGTAAGGGAAGGAAATAAAGTGCATGTATACATGACAGCAGTAAGGTCTCACTTTGCCCCAGATAATATCGAAGGCATAAGAATGGGAGACGAAGTATACTTTCATGTCACCAATCTTGAGCAGGATTGGGATGTACCTCACGGATTTGCTATAAAAGGTGCCAATAATGCAGAATTGCTTATCATGCCGGGTGAGACGGCTACGTTAAAATGGGTACCTGATAGAGTGGGTATGTTCCCAATGTACTGTACAGATTTCTGTAGCGCCCTACACCAGGAAATGCAGGGATATGTACGTGTGTCTCCTGCAGGAAGTAAAACGCCATTGACATTCCATGTTGGAAAACAACAAGCTGCTAAAAAGGAAGTTCAGTAATCAATAGTCGATAATCAGAAAGAAAGGGGCAGCAGGATCAATTCTTTCTGTCCCTTTTATATTTTCAATAAACTAAAAAATCATGGATGCATATTCTAATTTATCAAAGTGGTTGCTGGTTATTGCCGGCCTATGTATCACTAGTGCAGTTTTTTTACCAATATGGCGCATAGAGTTGGACGCACCGCAATACCCGGAAGGCCTTGGATTACAGATTTACGCCAACAGGCTAGCAGGTGATGTAGATATCATCAATGGTCTTAACCACTATATAGGCATGAAAACATTGCATGCTGAAGAGTTTATAGAATTTACAGTCCTCCCTTATATCATCGGGTTTTTTGGACTATGGACGATACTCACAGCATTCTTGAAAAGCAAAAGAGCAGTTTTAATATTGTTGATTTGTTTTGCGCTTTTCGGAGCTTTGGCCATGTATGATTTCTGGAGATGGGAATATGAATATGGACACAATCTTGACCCTACTGCTGCGATCATCGTACCGGGCATGGCATACCAACCACCTTTGATAGGTTTCAAACAACTGCTGAATTTTGGGGCTTATTCTATTCCGGATATTGGAGGATGGTTGATGTTGACCGGGGGAATTCTTATTGGTTCAGTGTATGTTTTTCAAGCAGGATTTTTAGATAGGTTTATAAATAGAGGTAATAAATTGTCTTTGATCTTAGGGTTACCTTTAGTTTTTATATTTAGTTCTTGTGTACCTGACGGGCCTCAGGCCATCAATATTAATAAGGACAATTGCGCACATTGTAAAATGACCATTGCAGAAGAGCATTTTGCAGCAGAACTCATCACTCAAAAAGGCAGAGTATATAAATTTGATGATATCTCCTGTCTCCTTGCTTTCCACTATGATAATGAAGATAAAACGATGAAAAATGCTTATGTACACTATTATCCAGGAAATAATGAACTCATTCCTGCAGAAGCAGCGTTTTACATAAAAAGTCCTGAACTTAAAAGTCCAATGGCTGGTAATATTGCAGCATTTAAAACAGAAGCTGAAGCTAATGAATACAAATTAAAACTTAAAGGAGAACTTTTAGATTGGAATTTTCTCCAACAAAATGGCAGGTAGTACATGAAAAAATATTTATATATAGTTTGCTTTTTGATTTTTTGCTGCGATATATCGACCGCTAAAACGATCCATGTAGGACCTGGGAAACCATATAAATCTATCAGAGCTGCTTTGTCATATGCGGATCATCTTGATACCGTTATTGTACACCATAGTCAGTACAAAGAAGGCAATATTGTTATTAACAAACGTATTTTTCTGTTGGGCACAGGTTGGCCGGTTTTGGATGGACAGCACAAGTATGAAGTAGTTTCAATAAAAGCAGATAATGTCGTGTTTTCAGGGTTTCAGGTTCAGAATTCAGGTTTTGCCACTCTCCATGATCCAGGGGGTATCAAAGTTTATGACGGTATCGGGGTAATTATTGAAAACAATATCCTGGAAAATAATTTTTTTGGCATTTACATACAATATGGAAAACATTGTATAGTCCGAAATAACAGGATAAAAGCCTATGGAGAAGAAGAGCAGCAGATAGGAAATGGTATACATTGCTGGAAAAGCGATAGCCTTCAGATCATAGGAAATAATGTCCAGGGTCACCGTGATGGCATATATTTTGAATTTGTCACACACTCGGTTATTTGGCGTAATATTTCAAAAAATAATATCCGTTATGGATTACATTTTATGTTTTCTAATGATGATGCTTACATCAATAACTTTTTTGATAATAATGGAGCAGGCGTCGCTGTGATGTACACCAAAAATGTAGTCATGTACAGCAATACTTTTAAAAACAGCAAAGGTGATGCAGCCTATGGAATCCTGTTGAAAGATATTTCTGATGCAGAAATCATCGGCAATCGATTTTTGGACAATACCATAGCGCTTTATCTGGAAGGGGCCAACAGAATGTTAATTAAAAAAAATGTATTTTCTGGCAATGGTTGGGGACTAAAAATTCAGGCCAATTGTATGGATAATGTAGTTACTGAAAATAATTTTTATGCCAATACCTTTGATGTTGCTACCAATGGTTCTCTGGTGCTAAATACATTTGACCGGAATTACTGGGATAAATATGAAGGATATGATATGAACAAGGATAGTTTTGGTGATGTACCTTATCATCCGTTGAGTATATTTTCGACCATCATAGAAAACAACCCTATTGCCATGTTGCTGTACAGGAGTTTTATGGTGACATTGATGGAACGGACCGAAAAGCTTATCCCAAGCCTGACACCTGACATATTCAGAGATAATCAACCTATAATGAAACCGAACAAGTTATGATTGAGTTGATAGATATTAAGAAAAGTTTCGGAAAAACGGAGGTATTGAAAAACATTTCTTTGCAGTTGGATGCCGGACAAAGTATAGGCTTGATTGGTCCCAATGCTTGCGGAAAAACAACCATGATCAAAGCAATCTTAAGCATGGTAATTCCGACTGAAGGTAAGATATTATTCAATGGTAACAATATCATCGGAGACGTAGCATACAAAAATCACATCGGATATATGCCACAAATAGGCAGATACCCTGAAAATATGAGTATCATTCAGGTGGTAAATATGATCAAAAATATCCGCAAATATAGTGGTCAGATAGATCAGGAACTTTGGTATGCTTTCGGACTTGATCGTGTTTCTGATAAAAAAATGAGAACGCTTTCCGGCGGTACCACTCAAAAAGTAAGTGCTACGCTCGCTTTTCTGTTCAATCCTGACATCCTTATACTTGATGAGCCCACAGCAGGTCTTGATCCGCTGTCTGCTGAAGTTTTAAGAGACAAAATTATCAAAGAACGCAAAAAAGGCAAGTTGATACTTATAACTTCTCATCTGCTCAACGAACTGGATGAGTTACTTTCTCATGTCATATTTATGCAGGACGGCGAGATCATTCTATATAAAACCATTGAAGATCTTTATGCTGAAACTGGAGAAGCGAAAATTTCTAAAGCCATTGGTAATCTTTTAAAATCAATCATGAAATGAAAAAGATAACTGGTTTTGTAATAACAGATATTCTAAAAAATAAAATTATACTGGTCTATACCATTGTACTAGCGGTATTTTCATGGAGCGTTTTTAGTTTGGAAGACAATACTGCCAAAGGAGTGCTGTCGTTACTAAACGTTGTTTTGCTTACGGTACCATTGGTGTCTATTATTTTTTCCAATATATATATGTATAATAGTGCAGAATTTGTAGAACTTCTGGTCAGCCAGCCTATACAAAGGAAAACCATTTGGGTAAGTCTATTTACAGGTTTGGTGATAGCGATGAACATGGCCTACTTAATTGGAGTTGGTATTCCTGTTTTGATTTTTGTGCCGGATATGACTGGTATGATCATCATTCTTACAGGCATGATGATTACCACTATATTTATATCAATTGCAGTACTATGCTCTATTCTCTCAAGAGATAAAGCCAGGGGAATAGGAATTGCGATCATGACCTGGTTGTTTCTAACCTTGATATATGATGGATTACTATTGTTCCTGATGTTTCAGTTTTCTGACTATCCTATTGAAAAGCCAATGGCTATTTTTTCTGCTTTAAACCCCATCGATCTGGCTCGTATCATGGTGCTTCTGCAAGTAGACGTTTCTGCGCTCATGGGATATACCGGGGCCATTTTTAAACATATTTTTGGAACATCCTTTGGATTGTCCGTATCTTTTGGATTGATGCTATTATGGATCATGATACCTTTTCTGATTTCATTACAAAAATTCAAAAATAAAGACCTATAATTCCAAATTCACTTTTTGCAAACAGAACCTACCGTCTTATGAAAAAACAGAATAATATTTTTAACCACTAAATTTAAAATCATGGAAGAACAGGATATAACAGGAAGAAATGAAATAGAATTTTTGGTCAATACCTTTTATGAAAAAGTGATCAAGGACAAGGGGCTCAGCACTATGTTTGCCGAAGTACATTGGGAAGCGCATCTGCCGGTGATGTATGATTTTTGGGAAAATGTTATGTTTCATACCGGTAACTACAGTGGTAATCCTATGGTAAAACATTATATGGTACATCAAAAACACCCGCTGACAAAGCAGCATTTCGAAATGTGGTTAACACTTTTTGAAGAGACAGTGGATGAATATTTTTCCGGACCTAATGCTGTTATGATAAAGGAACGGGCCAAGAGTATTGCTACCATAATGGAAATGAAAATAATCGTTCCTGAAAGAAATGCACTATGATCCATAAGTATTTCAACTATATTATTTACATTTCATAAAATGGCTTTCATCAAATTTTTAATACACAAAATCTAATATCAAATGAAATCAAAATTAATATTCTTCTTATGTACACTATTGTTGTTGGCTAATGCTTGTAAACCAAAAAATACCTCAAAAAGCAGTGGCTCAGATATTCTGCTGCTCAATAATGGAGAAAAATGGAAAGTAAATGAAGAGATGATGCCGTATTTAAAGGGAATGCAGGAAGCATTGTCAAGCTTTGATGCTGCAAAAGGAGATTCTAAAATGCTTGCAGAAACCCTTCGTGGATATAACAAAAAACTAATCAAAAGTTGTACCATGGAAGGTGAAAGCCACGACCAGTTACATGTATGGCTTCATCCTTATCTAGAACTCACAGATGCACTTACAAAAGCAGAAACACCAGACGATGCGGAACAAATTGCTCTTAAAATAAAATCATCTTTCGAAACATTTAATCAATACTTCCAATGAATATCCGATCCTTACACCCAAAAGGTAAATCCGTTTCAGCCATATCTTTTTTTAAAGGATCAGAAGGTCAGGCGACTGCCTTACAGATCCTTGCAGGTCAAATTTTGAAGGAACATATAACGAAAACGCCGGCTTTACTGTTATGTCTGACAGGTCAAGCAGTTTTTGAAAACGAAGAAGGAATAAAGGAAACCCTTTTACCAGGCGATCACGTACATATTGCACCGATGGTCAAACACTGGGTAGTAGCTGCTGAAGATAGCCAATTGATATTGATAAAATAATTTCAAACCACTACTAAAAATATTCCCGAAAGTAAATTGAATGATGCTTATTTTAATAAGTCTATGTCAATTAATAAAGCGCCTGGATTTCGAAAAATCTGGGCGCTTATTTAATTGAATGAAAAGTTTATTTTTATACTTATTTAGGTAGCAATACGTCATTGATTACATGGATCATCCCATTTGAAGTAGGTATGGAAGCTATGATTTCACTGCCATTCACATATGTTTTACCATCTTTTTTAGTAATGGCTACTTTCCCGCCGTTTACCTGTTCATAAGACTGTCCGTCCTGATAATATTCGGGCTTCATCGAACCGACGTAAGTATGATACTCAAGGATGTTTTTCAGATCGGCAAGTTTTTCTGGTTTTAGTAAACCTTCTACAGTTCCTGCAGGAAGTTTTGCAAATGCTGCATTAGTAGGGGCAAAAACAGTAAATGGACCTGCATTACTTAAGGCATCTACCAATCCTCCTGCTTTTACTGCAGCAACAAGTGTCGTATGATCCGCACTTCCGGATGCTACCTGAACAATATTAGGATTGGATACATCATCTTTTACAGCCGATTGACCGATCATATCCTGAGCTGCAGATGGATCTGTAGAAGCTAAGGCCTGCGTATTATCAGCAGCTTGCTTGCAGGATAAAAAACTTAATGCTGCCACCAACAGCAATGATTGGAATATTCTAGTCATGATTTTTATGTTTTGTAGCACAAAGGAAACCATTCACTAAAATTTATTTTATGCTTACAATCATAAATGACGCCACAAGCTAGAAAAATGTTTACCTGAATGAAAGGTAGCCATTAAAAATATGCATTAATATACCTTTTTGAAGACAATTCTTTAATAATTGAATTATTCCGAAGGCAATATAATGCTCAGAAATTTTTAAGTTAATGTTTACCAATATAAATACTCAAAACAAGTCGATATGGTGCATGCGTTAATTTTCCAATAAGAGTATATTTAAAATTTCAATAATTGTCTCAGGCCTGCTTATTTTCATAGTGGTCAGGCAAGTCAAGCTCCATATTTAATTTTAGATATAGGGTTATCGTGACCAGATATTATATTTTAGTATACAGTAGATGGCTCTGAAACCATCCTTCCAGTTGATTTTTTTTCCTTCTGCGTAGGTGCGTCCATAATAAGAAATTCCTACTTCATATATCCTGATGTTAGGTATTCTTGAAATTTTGGCAGTTACTTCTGGCTCAAAACCAAATCTGTTTTCTTTAAGTTGGACACTTTTTATAATTTCAGATTTCCACATTTTGTAGCAGGTTTCCATATCGGTGAGATTCAGATTTGTCAGAGCATTGGAAAATGATGTGAGTACTTTGTTGCCGATGGAGTGCCAGAAAAATAGTATCCTATGTGGTTTTCCACCCATAAATCTGGAACCATAAACAACATCTGCAAATCCGTCAAGAATGGGTTTAAGCAATAAATTGTATTCATTCGGATCATACTCTAGGTCTGCGTCCTGAATAATCAGCAGGTCACCTTTGGCTTGTATGATGCCGGTGTGCAGTGCAGCCCCCTTTCCCTGATTAATTTCATGTTTATAATATGATAATTCTATCGTGGGATTTGCATTTTTATATTCAAAAAATTTTTTTTCTGTATCATCTTTTGAACAATCATTGACTAAAATGATTTCTTTAGTAACACCGGCTATGAGGTCTACTTTACTTACTTTTTCCAATATAGTCTGAATAGTTTTTTCCTCATTATAAGCAGGAATTATGATGGATAGCTTGAGTGTCATGTTTAAATAATTTTATATAAAAGGTTAACATTCAGTAACATAATAAGAATAAGCTGGCACAAGTAAGCAATATCATTTCAATAAATGACTTCGAATTGTGCAGAAATGATTAATTTCGTCGGCTCTAAATTTTATGTTTAGATTTATTTTAAAGCAGCAAAAGTATAAAAATGAATTTTCATTCTTTAAAAATAAGTAAAATTGTCTCTGAGACGACGGATACCAAAACGATTTACTTTGACATTCCTACGCACCTTAAACAAGAATACCACCACTTACCAGGACAGTATTTAACCCTAAAAACTCTAATCAATGGGGAAGAAACAAGAAGAGCATACTCTATTTGCACTTCACCGGATGCAAAAGAGCCTGGTGTGACAATAAAAAAAGTACACAAAGGTTTAATGTCTGTTTTTGCCAACGAAAATTTGCAACCGGGTGATACTCTTGATGTAATGACTCCTGAAGGTCATTTTGTAGTAAAAACTGACCATCAAAAATCCAGAGACCACTATTTTATTGCCGCAGGCAGTGGTATTACCCCTGTGATATCAATGATTCAAGCTATATTGGAAGAAGAACCCAAAAGTGTTTCTTATCTGCTGTATGGGAGCAGAAGTGAGTCAGAGATTATATTTAAAGAAAAGCTAAACAATCTTGTAAAAAAATACGAAGGTCAGTTATTTGTCGAACACGTGATTAGCCAGCCAGATACTCGAAAAACGGGTGGTATAGGAGGCCTTTTTGCAAAAAAGATAACAGATTGGAGGGGATTAAAGGGAAGGATAAATGCTGACAATTGCTCAGATTTTTTTAAAGAATATCCGCCCATAAATGAAGAAAAACAATATTACTTGTGTGGTCCCGGTGATTTTATAGAAAAGATAGCGGGTTTTCTAACTGCTTTGCACATAGATAAAAAAACCATTCATAAAGAATATTTTAGTGCAGCATCTTCCGATAATAAAAAATCTGAAGCCGGTGTATCAACAGCCATTGTTACCGTCACTCTAAAAGGCGAAAGTTTTGATATAAGTGTCACCAAAGGTAAAACCATTCTGGATACATTGGTCGATGCAAAAAAAGATCCGCCATACTCCTGCACCAGCGGTGCTTGTTCTACGTGTATGGCCAAAGTTACTGAAGGTGAGGTAACCATGGAAAGTTGTTATGCGCTGGATGATGATGAAGTAGCCGCCGGTTACATTCTTACATGCCAGGCGCACCCAAAAACTGAAAAAGTTGCACTGACTTATGATGTTTGATTAGCTTATGGAGCCTTTACCTGTTCTAAAAGTACTGAAGCAGGGCGCTTACTGTGCTTTGCAGGATACCGGTAGATTTGGACTCAGACATCTGGGTATCCCGTATTCAGGAGCGATGGATAGACATAGTTATCTCTACGCAAACCTACGATTAGGAAATCACGTAGATGCAGCTGAATTGGAAATTTGCGGGCAAGGATCTATTTTTATGATTTTAGCGGATTGTGTACTTTTTATTTCAGGAGCTGAAAATGAAATCACATTAGATGGATTCCAAATAAATACCTCCGAGCCAATCTCTGTTTTTATTGGGCAGACACTCAAAATTGAAAAAATATATTCCGGAGCTCGTTTATATATGAGTATCAAAGGAGGATTCTATACCAAATCTGTAATGAATAGTATTTCTACTTTGAATGGTACACATCTTGTACCCATGAAAAAAAATGATATTATTTATAAAATTTCGGGCCAAATTATCGATAAACAAAACTTGGCAGGAATTAGAAATATAGATATAGATAAAATTTGTAAAATACCAGCATTACCTGGACCAGAATATAATTGGTTATCAAAGGTGTCTATGGACATGTTGGAATCACAACATTTCACAATATCCCATACGAGTAATCGCATGGGTTACAGGCTTTTTGGAGCTCCTTTACAAAAAATTAATCACCAAGAAATGCTGACCTCAGCAGTCATACCCGGTACTATTCAGCTAACTCCAGATGGACAATTGATCATACTGATGAGAGACTGTCAGACTACCGGCGGTTATCCCAGGATATTACTAGTGGAAGAGTGGGGCATTAGTCAACTGGCACAAAGACTTCCGGGAGAAAAAGTTGTTTTTCAGACAATAGTTTAAAATTTGCATCTATGAATTTAACATTCATGACTGCTATAAAGAATGCAAGATCAGAATTATTTCCCTGTTACAATTGCTGTCTTTACATTGGTTTTATCATTGAGAAATCCCAGCCAAAATGTATATCATTATTTCTACATTTCAATTCTAAAATTAAAATATTCAAACCAAATTAAAGATCAGTTGTAAATTACAAATTCTTACTAATCAGATTCTATAAAATATGGTACGTAAAATCCATGTACTCTTCACTGAATAATAGTGAGCCCAAATATATTGTTTGCATAAATTTCATGTACCAATAAATACACTCACTATGGTTTATTTATTATCAGGGTACTAAGGCATGGATAAGTGAATAGGCTGAAGCCTTGGCGTTGAAAAGGAGTTTGGTTTTTGACCAGGTTTCCTTAAAAAGAGAAGAATTCCTGTAGGCTTCCAAGGCGTCATCAGAAACCCACTTGCTATAAGTATAAAATACATTTGGGTAATTCAAGTCTTTCATCAACTCCAAATGGGTACACCCTTCAAAAGAACGTATTTGGCTTTTTGTAGATTGAAATATATCAATAAATTCATTGGTTTTAGATTCATCAAATGACAGTCTGACTATACGTAAAATTTCCATGTGTTTAATAAAAATTTATTTGGATCATTTCATTTTTCATCAAATTGAGCATAGAACTCGCCTTATCCATATTGATAGCTATCTCCAGATATCCCGATGAATTAAAAAAAGCCAATGCGTCCCCAATGGAAACATCTCCGTAATCTTTACTCAAAAAAGTAATGGGATCATTTGGTTTATAATACAATTCAAATTTTCTGTCATTTCTTACTTTATCAAAAAGTTCTTTTTTGAGGTTGACGACTACATTTTCGAAATGGTCGATATGAATGATTGTAGCCCTTATCTGACTGGAGGTAACTACTGGCTGTATGGCCAGTTTAGAATTAAAAGTATCTACAGATGGGCCTATTTCTTCTATCGGCAATCCATGCCCCAGGTAAGCTGCTGCATGTGCAAATATTGCATTAACGGAAGTATTTTCTGTATTTGCTGGAGCTATAGCGTATATTTTATTTTCATCGAGATCATCAAACATCAGACTAAAAACACCATTATTTGGACCAATAAAGTAGTGGCCATCTCTCTCAAAACAAATGTACTCACTGCGACGCTTATAGTTGCAGTTTACAGCTACGATATGTATGGAGCCTTTCGAAAATGATTTAATGGCATTTTTTAAGTAAAAGGCAGCCTGAACTATATCAAATCTATCAATTTCATGACTGATGTCGATAATTGAAAAGTCGTTTTTACCATTGAGAATGGACGCCTTTAATTCGGCTAAGTAATAATCTTTAGAACCATAATCAGAGGTTAAAGAAACAATTTGCATTAAAAACACGTTAATTTTTAAAAAATATTGCTTTAACATTATCAGAAATTAAAATAATTCCTAATATTTGTGTGCAAAGAAATAAAAAATAATCGATATATTATATTTATTTACTATATATAAATTTTTTATTATCTGCTTTTCAGTGTTTAAAAATATTTAATTTGTATAATCATCAAATTCTGTAATCATATTGAGTGAAATAATTTTAACCATAGATGGAATAGATCCTCTAGAGCTGTATGGAGAAAACAATTCAAAACTAAATCTTTTAAAACGGGCTTATCCCGATGTACAGATTACATCGCGAGGTAATCAGGTCAAAATCAAAGGCGAAAAGAAAGGAACCGAAAATGTAAAACTAAAACTGGAAATCATGGTTCGAATGATTCAGGACAAACATGATTTTTCCACTCAGGTAGTGGAAGATTTACTTGCCAGTGATCATGCTGCTGATAATAAAATAAGCCAGCACTCTGCAGGTGGTGTAATAGTGTTTGGCAAAAACGGGAACCCGATCAAAGCTAAAACAAAAAACCAGAAATTGCTGGTAGAATGTTCGGAAGCAAATGATATCGTATTTGCTGTTGGTCCCGCAGGTACAGGTAAAACATATACTGCAGTGGCCTTGGCCATTCGGGCGCTTAAATCCAAGTTGGTAAAAAAGATTATTCTTACCCGACCTGCCGTTGAAGCGGGAGAGCATCTTGGATTCTTGCCGGGTGATATGAAGGAAAAAATTGATCCTTATCTCAGGCCTTTGTATGATGCGCTTGACGACATGCTGCCAGCTGAAAAGTTGAACTTTTTTATAACCAACAGGGTCATTGAAGTAGCTCCATTGGCATTTATGCGAGGTCGTACTTTAGATCATGCCTTTATCATTCTGGATGAAGCACAAAATTGTACTACCACACAGCTTAAGATGTTTCTTACCAGAATTGGCCCAAGTGCAAAGGCAATCATAACGGGTGATCTTTCACAAATAGATCTGCCTGGACATCAGAAGTCAGGACTGCGCAAGGCATTGAATATACTTGCACCGATAGATGGAATAGGTCAGTTGTTTCTTACTTCAGAAGATGTGGTTAGGCACAGGCTTGTGAAAGAAATAATTAAATCTTATGATGCATCTGATGAACAGGATGAAGCTGAAAAACTTAAATTTAGAGAAGCAAAAGATGCATTGCGAGAAAGTACAAGAGATGAAAACAAACCAATATCCGACCTTTTAAATAGTAATAAATGACTTCAAAAGTAACCTATCTGGGCGGTCTCAGAACAGAATGTATACATATCAAATCTGGTCAAACCATCATCACAGACGCTCCGACAGACAATAGTGGCAAAGGCGAAGCTTTCTCTCCTACAGATTTGACCGCAACATCCTTGGGTACTTGTATGATTACCATTATGGGCATTGCTGCCAATAATCATAATATCAATATTGACGGCGCCACTTTGGAAATAACAAAAATAATGGCTTCAGATCCTAGAAGAATTTCTGCGGTAGAGGTAAAATTAATCATGCCTGACGCCTTATATACCTTAAAAGAACAAAAAATTCTTGAAACTGCTGCTAGAACTTGTCCCGTTGCATTAAGTCTTCACCCGGATTTGCATCAGGTACTGGAGTTTGTGTGGAAAAAAGCATGATAGGATGAATTCTATTAAAATTTTTTCTCCTGAAAAGAATATAAAAGGAGAAATTACCTTGAGTGGCTCAAAAAGTATTTCCAACAGAGTACTGCTTATAAAGGCACTATGCCATCAGAAGTTTGAAATTTTTAACCTATCTGAGAGTGATGATACCTTTTCAATGGAGCAATTGATACAAAGTAATGAAGAGATACTTGATGCGCATCATGCAGGCACCACATTTAGATTTCTCACTGCTTACCTTGCTCAAAAATCAGAAAGTCATATACTTACCGGTTCAGAAAGGATGAAGCAAAGACCAGTAAAAGCGCTGGTTGATGCCCTAAATTATCTTGGAGCAAATATTGAATACATAGATGAAGAAGGATTTCCACCACTAAGAATACTTCCTTCATCTGGAATTTGGAAAAATGAGATTTCCCTTCCGGCAAATATCAGTTCACAGTACATTTCAGCATTGTTGCTGATTGCACCGGTTTTAACCAACGGATTAACGATACATCTTGAAGGGGAAATCGTATCCAGGCCATACATTGAAATGACCATTGGAATAATGTCATATTTTGGAGTCGAGGTGGGTTGGAAAGATCAAACCATTTCCATTCAGAATCAGCCATATAAACCGCGAGACTTTCATGTAGAAGCAGATTGGTCCGCAGCATCATATTATTATACTATCGCGGGTCTGAGTGAAAGTGCTGACATCCTACTTAATGGGTTACATATCGAAAGTTTGCAGGGAGATTCTGCGATATCTGAAATCGGAATTTTTTTTGGCATCGAGTCTATTTTCGGTGAGCATCAGGTCAGATTGTTAAAAAGAAAAGATTTTAATCCACCTGAACATTTTGAGTACAATTTTATCAAGGTACCGGATATTGCACAAAGTATTTCAGTGCTTTGCGGAGGGCTGGGTACTCATGGGTTGTTTTCAGGTCTTCAAACATTACGTATAAAAGAGACGGACAGAATTGCAGCCTTGCAACATGAACATGCAAAAATGCAAGTATATTTAAACAAGATGCCTGCAAATTTTTCAAAGAAAACAACCATTGAATATTATTTGCAGGAAGGAAAAACTACGGTTGATCAGACCAACATACCTGAAATAGATACTTACAATGATCATCGTATGGCCATGGCCTATGCTCCTTTGGGTTTACTTTTTCCGATAAAAATCAATGATCCCGAAGTCATTTCCAAATCGTATCCCGGATTTTGGAAGGATTTGATCTCCTTGGGTTTTGAAATAAAATAGGAAAGACCATTTAGATACTTTTTAAAACTCAATCATTTTACTCCTACCCGACTATAGTATTTGTGTCAGATAAGCCAAATTTTATCCTTTACTATTTTTCGGCTGCAATATGCTTCTGGTCTATAGTTGAATTTGCTTACTTCCTTTCAAACAATAAAATTTAAACTTCCTCTTAACTATATTTCAAGTAATATCCCTTTTGGATTTCTTTTTTCCGTATTTGCTGTATATATTTGACCTGTCAAAGTATTTGTGATGTATGAAATTATTTTAGCTTTTATTACTTCTTTTGCACTGACTTATCTGGCTATACCATCTATCATTCATCTGGCAATTAAAAAAAACCTGATGGATGAACCAGGTGACAGGAGATCACATAAGGTCAGTACACCTTCTTTAGGAGGTATAGGCATATTTGCAGGCACACTTTTTTCTATTATCCTCTGGACGCCATTCAATTATTTTGGAGATCTTCAGTATATTCTTTGTGCGTTCATCATTATTTTCCTCATAGGTGCTAAAGATGATATAGACCCGATTTCACCTTCAAAAAAATTTCTTGGAGAACTATTTGCAGCCGGAATTCTGGTATTCAGAGCAAATATCAGGTTAACAAGTCTTTATGGATTCTTTGGTATTTATGAAATTCCTGAATATGCGAGTGTATTTTTGTCGATTTTCACCATCATAGTAATTATCAATGCTTTTAACTTAATTGATGGTATAAACGGACTTTCAGGAAGTTTAGGATTACTCATTACGTTTGTTTTGGGTATTTGGTTTTACTTGGTAGGTAGTATAGAGATATCCATAGTTGCATTTTCCCTGGGCGGTGCTTTGGTTGCTTTTCTCAAGTATAATATTACTCCTGCTCAAATATTTATGGGTGATACCGGAGCATTGTTATTGGGATTGGTATGTTCCATACTTGCTATCAAATTTATAGAATTGCACAATGTAATTGAAGATTCCCCTTATACTTTCAGATCAGCCCCGTCTATTGCCATGGCAATTCTCATTCTTCCGCTTTTTGATACATTAAGGGTATTTATACTAAGAATAGTGGAAGGCAGGTCTCCATTTGATCCGGACAGAAAACACATTCACCATATTATGATTGACCTTGGTCTGTCGCACATGCAAGCAACCGGAGTACTATTTATGACCAATATTCTATTTATCATTCTGGCAGTCATGCTGCAGGATATAGGAAATCTGATGTTGCTCATTACCATTTTAAGTCTGGCATTATTGATGACATTTCTGGCTTCCGAAATGGTGGAAAAAAGGAAAAAAAATTCATCATGATATATTGGTTTCTGGTTTTTATAGGGGGAGGCGCAGGAAGTGTATGCCGATATTTTTTAGCACAAAAGCTTAATTATTCAGGTCAGGAATATCTGAGCTTTCCAATCGGAACCATACTTGCCAACGTTCTGAGCTGTTTTATTCTTGGTGTTTTAATCCAAAAACAATTAAATCATCAACTAAGCGAACAATACAGACTGCTGTTTGCTACAGGGTTTTGCGGCGGATTCAGCACTTTTTCTACATTCGGGTATGAAATATATACCTATATGCAAAAAGATCAACTTCTCCTAGGTGCCGGGTATGTAAGTTTGAGCTTATTGGTCGGAGTGTTAGCATTAATAGCTGGTATGAAGCTGATCTGATCAGAACTTATTTATTTATTTTTGATCACTACAAATTCTGTTCTTCTGTTTTTCTGTCTTCCTTCTTCGGTGTCATTGGTATCGACGGGCAATAATTCCCCTTTGCCTTCTGATTGGATTCTTTTGGTATCAATGCTCTTGGTAACCAACGCTTGAGCAACTGATGCAGCTCTTTGTTCGGACAGCAACAAGTTGTCCGCTTCTTTTCCCACATTATCGGTATAACCTGTAATTTTAATATTTAAGTCAGGATTTTCGAGCAAAAGTGAATACAGAAGGTTGATCTCTGCATCTGATTCGGACAACAAATCAGCTGAGCCGGATCGAAAAAATATATTTTGCAAAACAACTGGTGGACTTTCTATGATTTCTTTAATTTTAGTAACGGGCATCAATGCAATATTAAGTAAATATGGTTGATCTAAGCTATCTACACGAGTAAAATTAAAATTTTGAGCATAATACTGGTAATCTTTATGTTGAATAATGCAGGCATAATTTTTACCCACAGATATACCACTTACGAAATGGCCATCAGTATCAGTGGTTAGCGTAAAGTTATTTTTTCCTGACGAAAGATCTTTGATGGTAACTTTTACTTTCAGCGGCAGGCCAGTAGTAGCATCGGTAACATAACCTTTGATAAAACTGGAAGGTCTAGGTCTTGCTTCTTCATACAAATTAAAGTAATAGATATCAAGATTTCCTTTGCTTTTGCCGGTGGAGAAGTCTGTATCACTGGCAAAATATGCGGTTTTACCGTCTAATGAAACGATAAAAGCGCCTTCTTCTCCTTCAGTGTTGATAGGATATCCGATATTAATAGGTTTTTGCCAGGTATCGTTGTATTCATTTTTTCTACTATAAAAAACATCAAAACTGCCCATACCTGCATGTCCATCTGACCTGAAATATAGGGTTTGTCCGTCTGGATGCAAAAAAGGAGATTCATCATCACCCAAAGAATTTATAGCTGGCCCAAGATTGACCGGAGTGACCCATGCATCTTTTTCATCCCGCCATGTGGCCCATAAATCCGCCCCGCCTGTGGTGCCTAATCTACGACTTGAAAAGATCAAAGTACGCCCATCTGCAGACAGTGTAGGCTGGGAATCCCAAGCAGCAGAATTTACTCTCTTTCCCATATTGACAGGTAATGTCCATCTGTCATCAAGTAGCATAGAATAATATAAATCACAACTTCCAAAAACATCCCGTCTGTCACAAGCTGTAAACACCATAAATCTCCCATCTGCTGAAATGGCATGAGCTCCTTCATTCTGATAGGTATTTAGATTAAAGAGTGGGGATGCATTTTTAAATTGTGATATACTATCGATTGAAGCAATATAAAGATCTTCCTGTCCGACATTTCTGGTAAATATCATCGACGATCCATCCAATGCCAAACTAGGTGAATATTCTGAAAAAGCAGTGTTGATCGTCGGACCTGCATTCAAAGGTTGAAATGGAACGGGATGCTGCAATGCAAAATCTTTAAACCGAAGGTTATCTCTCAGTTTTAGTGCTTTTTTAATTTTTTCGGGTTTAGATTTTTCTCTTTGAATGTATTTGTCATAGTACTCAGCTGCAGAAAGATATTTTTTCATTTCAGCCTGAACAGAAGCCAAAGAAAAGTACATTTCGTTGTCATACTCAGGGGCAAGCGCAATGGCATTTTGAAACATGGCCTCTGATTTTTCATAATTTTTTAGCTGATAGTAGTTGGTAGCAAGTCTGAGCAAACCTTCGATAAAATCAGGTTTTGATTTTAACAGTCCTTCAAAATATTTATTGCTTTTCTTTAAATCGCCTTTCTGTGCTGCTTTTTTACCTTCCACCAACATTTTTTTTTCATTTTCAGAAAGACTTTCTGCTAGACTTATCTGACCAAAAATGGTAAAACTGTACTGAACTAAAAAAATAAAAACAAATATATATTTCATCTTTTCGAGATATTTTAATCAAGAACCGGCTTTGCGCCTTTTATAATAAGTTTCCATCCGGCACTTTGAAGGGCCATTTCCATCATTGATATGTATTCACTTTTTTGTTTTTCAGCGGTTGCCAGCAATGGTGTATTTTTCGCTTTGGAGGCTATCAGCTCTTTTGCTTTTCTGTTGATCATGTTATATTCTTCATTGGTAAAGCTATTAAAAGTTCCTTCACTGATATCATAATAGTCAAGATCGTGATCTATAGAAAGGATTTCTGGCTGTGGCAATTCATTGAGCGTCACAGTCTTATTCAAGCTATCTATACTGATGTTCACTTTTTCAAAATCATAGCCTACAGAAACTCTTGCATTGACCCTGAGCAGGATTTTTTTAGAAAAGAGATTAAAAAAATCATATTCATAAGATTCTTTATAGTTATACAATTCTGAAAACTGACCTTCTACACTGATTAGTTTTGTGACCGTTTTTATTTTTTCAAGAACTATGGTCGTATTCTCTGCTTTTCTGACTTCAAACATATGGTTTTTCATATAAACCCACAATCCTGCAAGTATAAATGTACCAATGATCAGTAGAAATAGCAATTGTTTAATTGTAAATCTTAACATCACTTACTCCTTTATTTTTGAATCCAAAGCATATCTCAATCCACTATGAGATTTTAGTACAGCTTTGATACTTCCTACTGAAACCGGGGATTCTATCAAAAGTGGAATTTTATTTTTATCATCAGAAACCCAAAGTTTCATATGGTCTCCTTTTTTAAATACTTTGCCTTCTACCAGATCCGGAATAATCCTGATAGTATTAAATTTACCAAGCGCTTTGATGTCTTTTTTTTCCTTTCCATCATACCTGACATTGATCGGAAAAACTTCTTTATCAAAAAACATTTTTACAGCAAACTTATCGCCTTTGTTCATATCATCCGTACGTAAATTTCTCATATAATAGATATTTGATACTATGTCCTGCATACATTGATTTACTACATGGGTTTGTGGTTTTGCAGAATCTTTTGTTTTACCATGATATGACACGGCTATATTTCTTGGCTGGTCAAAGGAAATACTATCATAAAGTGTATAATTTCCTTCTTCTACAATTCTAACAAAGTTTTTTGGAAACAATGTCTTTTTATCTACTTCTGAATAAAAATAATCATTTACTTTGAAGATGTTTTCATAGCTTTGGTAGGTTTTACCTATTGCTTTCATTTCATATGTATGGTCAGATTCTTTGACAGTAAAGATCACTTCACCAGCAGGTATCCATATAAGCCCCCAATTGTAATATAATTTATAAACCAACTTCTCTCCATGCTGAAATACAGAATTTGATATGCTGCAATCATCACTGATTACTGTTTTTGATGTCTTATTGAACGACAATAATACCAACATCATCATTGTAAAAATGATAATAGATATAGTGCGAAGGTTTACTGAATTATTCATTTATTTTTTAAATATTTATTTAGATCGGTTTTAAAAAGGATTACAGTTCCAGCCAATGAGGGTATAATCAAATTGATAAACCACAAGCCAAAAGTTGCTGTCAATGCAATGAATTTATCGATACCCAGACCAGACCAAACTATGACAGCAATCTCTCCTCTGGCAAATATACCTAAAAAGGCAGGTAAAGGAATACCTGTTTGGATCAGATATATAGCAGCAATATTGCCACTCAGCGCAACAAAACTCTGATCCGAACCTAAAAACTTCATGATAAAAATATACTGCGTAAAATATACAATATATCTGGTAGCCGATATGGTCAATACACTATTTAAAAGAGAAGTGCTATATAAGTCAAGGCTTTTCAATTTAGTGCTATATTTAAGTATAAACCTGTTGCCCGCCTTTCTCTCAATAAAATGTGCCACTTTTGGCAAATTGTAGTACAAACCTATTAAGCAGCCCACCTGTACTGTTACTATGACTATAAACGTCAGATGGTCATGGTAAGTAACAAGAAATACTGATTTAAGAAAATAATAACTAAAAATAAGGCCACCCACAATATTGCATAGGTTCTGTGAAATACTGCCCAGTAATGTTGCAGAAATTACCTGAGTTTTGCGGTTTGGATCAGAAGTTATTAATCGTCCAGCATATTCTCCTATTCTGGCTGGTGTCACTAAGCCGGCCGCTACTCCTGCCAGAATCGTTTGCACCGAGTTTATAATGTTAATATGCTGATGAGGAGACATCAGTTTTTGCCATTTTAATGCTTCCAGCCACCAGTTGATGGGCATCAAAATAATAACAAATAAAAAATACTGGAGTCGAATATTATGTTTTTGCTTTGTCCAGATGGTCAAGACAGCTTCTATACCTTCACCCTTTGTAAGTTGGAAGTATAACAGCCCTGCGAAGATAAGGATGATTAGAATTTTTATAAACTGCGGTGTCTTAATCAATATTTATTTCAAATATAATATAAATTACAAAAGTAGAATTTCTCACGGATAATAGACAAAAATTATGGGCTAAAGGTACAGGCTAAGGTTTTCAAAAACATAAAACATATTTTTATCGTTTCTACTTTGGAATTCAATACCTTTGTACCATGATTTCGACAAATAATCTTACATATAAATATCAGGGAGGTGTAGACATTTTATTTCCGAACATAATCTGCGAAGAAAAGGATATTTTACTTATACTGGGTACTTCCGGTGTAGGTAAAACAACGTTACTTCATTTGCTAGGGGGCATTCTAACGATCCAGAAGGGATCTGTAAATATAGCCGGCACTGAGATTAATAAACTTTCTGATGCAGGTCTTGATACGTTTAGAGGACAAAATATAGGTATTATCTTTCAACAAAATCATTTTGTCGATGCTTTGACTGTATTAGAAAATGTGGTGCTGGCACAAAGTCTTGCCGGAAAAAAGGCAGATAAAAAAGCAGCTAAACAATTATTGGACCGGCTAAATATTGGGCATAAATCGGATAAAAATATTAAAGATCTTAGTCAAGGTGAAAAACAAAGAGTAGCCATTGCCAGGGCACTGATCAATCAGCCCAAACTGATTCTGGCAGACGAACCTACATCAGCACTGGATGATATCAACTGTCAAGAAGTACTTAATCTTCTCCACGAACAAGCCAAAGCTGCCGGTTCTGCGTTGGTTGTGGTGACTCATGACACAAGATTAAAAGATAAAATTGCTAACCGTGTGATCCTGCAAACGTTATGAGCATATTACAATTGGCCTGGAGAAATATCATTAAAAATCCGCTCAATCTGCTGATGAGTATTATACTCTTTGGGCTGGGTGTAGGGCTGATATCGTTTTTATTATTGTTTAATTCGCAACTGAAGGAGAAATTTGATAAAAATCTCGCTGAAATTGATTTGGTAGTGGGTGCCAAAGGAAGTCCGCTTCAAATGATTCTTTGCAGTATGTACCATATCGACAACCCTACCGGAAATATTCCGATCAAAAAGGCAGCACCACTACTCAAAGATCTTCATCCGCTGATCAAAAAAGCCATCCCTTTATCATTGGGAGACAATTTTAAGTCATTTCGTATTGTTGGTACTAATCATGATTTGGTCGATTTATATAATGGCAAACTAAATGATGGAGCTTTATGGACCAAAGACTTTGAAGTAACTATCGGAAGGTCAGTAGCTGACGATACAGGACTAAAAGTTGGCGATAAATTTGTAAGTTCGCATGGATTTAATGAAGATGATGATATGTCACATGATCATTCATCATTTATGGTAGCTGGTATCCTGGAAGGCACAGGTAGTGTTCTGGATCAGTTGATCCTTACTAATACCGCGACGATATGGCTTGTACATGAACATGAGGAAGCAGGTGTCGAAGAAGAAGCAGGTCAAACACATGAAGGTCATGATCACAGTGATCACTCTCACGATAATAGCAATGCAGACTTACTGAATCATCCGGAGCAGGAGATTACTTCTGTACTTATTCAGTATAAAAGCAGAACGAATTTTCAGGCGCTTAATTTCGGCAGAAATATCAATGAAAATTCTGATATGCAAGCCGCTTCACCTGCTATTGAGATCAATCGTTTGTATAATATGATCGGTGTTGGAACTGACGCACTCAGAAGTCTGGCCATATTGATTGCCATAGTTTCAGCTTTAAGTATTTTTATTTCATTATTTAAAAGTATGCGCGAACGTAAATATGAGTTGGCCCTTATCAGGGTACTTGGTGCAGGACAGGTAAAAGTATTTGCATTAATTATACTGGAAGGATTGATTTTAGCGTTGATAGGTTTTGTTATTGGTACCATACTAAGTCATATAGGGATGGAACTAGTGGCAAAACATTTAAAAGCAGATTTCAGGTATAGTTTTACAGGTTGGAAATGGTTGGCAGAAGAATGGATTGTGTTTGGAGTTGCATTGGTTTTGGGATTTGTTGCGGCTCTTATTCCTGCTATTCAGGCTGCCAAAACGGACATTAACAAAACTTTATCAGAAAAATAAAATGAACTTTGGTGTCAAATCCAGATTTCATTCGTTTATGATCATAGTAGTTTAAAATTTGTGAAAACCAGAATAAAATCAGTATTTTTGTTGTCATTTATATTGTTGGTTATAGTTAGTGATGCTATGACACAACCCAAAGATATTTGGTTCACCTTAGGAATGGTGACTTTTGAAACATCTTATGACCCGGAGTACATGCTCGAAACCAAAAAGCCTAAGATTTCATCAGTAGTTGATAAGCTGGATGGTAAAGAGATTGAGGTGGAAGGCTATATTATACCCTTGACGGGGCAAGTGACACAAAGTCATTTTATGCTCAGCAAATTTCCTCAAAGTACATGTTTTTTTTGCGGTAAAGCAGGTCCCGAGACAGCTATGCAGGTATTTATGAAAGACAATAAGAAAGTAAAAATAACAGAAAGAAAAGTTAGGGTTATAGGTACATTACTTATTAATCCAAAAGATGCCAGCAGTTTGCTTTATACACTAGAAAATGCCGTTATATTTGAATAATTTTATAAACAAAACCATGAGATTACCCTTAATTATAATTTCCCTGATATCTTTTTCCGTATTAGCATCAGCTCAGACCGGTGGAAAAGAAGATAACATTTGGAAGACACTTTCAAAAATCAGTTACAAAAAAGAATACGACGAACTTATGGGTTTTAAAATTGATAAACCTGTATTTAGCGAAACAGTAAAGGGTCTTGAAAGTAAAGAAGTAACGATCAAAGGGTATATTATTCCTGTAGAAGGTTATAAATCACATAAGGAATTTATTTTTTCAGCATTTCCATATAGCATGTGTTTTTTTTGCGGTGGTGCCGGTCCAGAGACAGTGATGGAAGTAGAAGCAACTGAAGGAGTAAAATATTCTGCTGACGCTGTATATCTAAAAGGAATACTAAAACTTAATGATAAAGATATCAATAGACTTATGTATAAACTTGTCAATGCAAAGCTCGTAAAAAACTAATTTTCCGCAAATAAAACCAATATCAATCCTGATGAACTTTTCAAAACCTATTTCTGTCACTGATATTGCTGATAAATATCATCTCAGTATATCAGGCGAAAAATCTCTATATGCCACAGGTATTAATGAAATTCATAAGGTCAGGGAAGGAGATATTACATTTGTAGATATTGAAAAGTATTATACCAAATCACTTACTTCGTCTGCTACAATCATCATTATTAATAAGGCTGTAGATTGTCCACCTGGTAAAGTTCTTCTGATCACTGACGATCCCTTTGCTGTGTATAATCAGATCGTATGGGATCACAGACCTATGAAGTATCTTACTGCGGATCGGGGCGAAAATCTTATTATTGGCGAAGGAAGTCACATAGATCACGGAGTACATATTGGACATGATGTGACCATAGGCAAAAATTGTTATATTCAGTCCGGTGTCTTTATTGGAGATGATACGGTGGTGGGTGACAATGTTATCGTGCAGGCAGGGGCTTTGATTGGGACGGATGCATTTTATTATAAAAAAATTGATGGCAAATATCACAAATGGCGATCCGGTGGAAAAGTAATTATTGAAAATGATGTGGAAATAGGAGCAGGGTGTACGATTTGTCGTGGTGTATCCGGAGAGACCATCATCGGGGAAGGGACCAAGCTGGATTGTCAGATACATATCGGTCATGGGGCAGTAATAGGCAAACATTGTCTTATTGCGGCACAAACCGGGATTGCGGGCAAAACAATAATCGGTGACAATTGTGTGATTTACGGTCAAGTAGGTGTAGCCCAAAATCTTCGTATTGGTGATCATACGATTCTATTAGCAAAAAGTGGAGTTTCAAAGGATTTGGAAGGTGGAAAGACGTATTTTGGCGTACCCGCGGGTGAAGCAAGAGAGAAGTATAAAGAGTTAGCTGGTATAAAAATGCTTGTAGGCAAATAAAGTTTATTTTTGAAAGCAGGTTAACACTGCAGTCATGATGCTTTATCTTGTAATTACACATTTTAGCTATTCTTCTTGAATTTTATAGATAAAATATACAGATTAATTCCCTAATCGTAGCAAGCCCACAAACCTGAATGATTAATTCCCGACGGCTAGCTTTGTGAATCAATCAATATTTTTTAACTTCACATCTCACACAATTTCAACAACTTAACAAAATATACAGATGAAAACAAAAGTAGCCATCAAAGGAGCTGAATTTTATGCATATCATGGTTTTTATGAAGAAGAGCGCAAAGCTGGCAATACTTTTATAATTGATGCAGAGGTGACCCTTAAAACTTTTGACTCATCTGATGATAATATCTACGATACGGTCAATTACGAAAGCTTGTATAAAATTTGTAGAGAGGAAATGGAAAAGACGCAAAAGCTTTTAGAAACCGTAGTTTTTAATATCATATCAAGATTCAGAGATGAGCTTGGAAACGTAAATGGCGCAATTGTACGTATAGAAAAAATTGCTCCTCAATTAGGGGGTAAGGTGGAAAAATCTGTCGTTGAAATGGAATATTAGAGACTAAGCAAAAAAAATAACAATATAATTTTCGATTTTTTTGTTTATTTTTGTCTATTGATTAAAAAAATCAAATCCTGATAAGGGGTAAGATTATATAGTGTGAATGATTACAAATGAACAAAGTGAAATACATTATTCTTGCTATTTTTGTTATACAAGTTGTAATATGACATGCTCAAGGATCGTTAAAATTTGTTAGCAATGATAATGTTTGGCAAATGCATAATGATCAGTTTGCAACTAGCCAAGCGGCAGATTACCAATTGTCATTTAGAAAAGATAGCATCTTGATTAGTGGAGATTACTATTACGAACAAATCATTGATGATCCTAAAAATCCTGGATGGAAAGGATCAAACCAGTTTTTTAGAGAAAAAAATGGGAAGGTTTATATTCGGGATAATGGAAAAGATGAATTGTAATATAGAATCAAGGCTTTTAACTTTTTCATTTGCAAAGTCTACACTTAATAATACGACTTATTATCAATTACTAAAGGCTGAAAAACCCAGTGGAAATGTCGTTTCCTGGATGCCAACAAATCGATATTTTAGAGAAGAAAATAATAGGTTCATTGAATGGAGAGACAATGAAGAATTCGTGCATTTCGATTTTAATCTTCAAGTAGGTGATACATGTAAGATTCTTAAAGTTTTGCATATTGATACAGTGCAGCTAGAAGACCAGAAGCCAAGAAAGAGATTATTCCTTGAATGCAATCATTCTGGAAAGGAAGATATAACTTGGGTTAAAGGTATAGGAGATATTGATTATTTCTTGGATTCTGAATATTTTTGTTCTGTTACTGATCCTTTAGAAAATATAAAATTGAGGTGTTATTTTCAGTTAAATTATGTACGATTGTATCAAGCGAGTTGGTCATCAGGATGCATCACCGTTGGAACGAAAGATGAAAACCTAAATAACGGAGTTACAATATATCCAAATCCGACAAGTCAAATAGTTAACTTAAAATTTGAGAAACAGATTAAAGGAAAGATTATTTTTAGAAATAAAATAGGACAAGAAGTAAGCAATTTCTAAATAAACAATCAATCCGAATTTCATATAAACACAATTAATCTAAATCCTGGAATATACATCCTAACAATTTATGAAGAAGGTGAAAATGTAATTTCAAAAAAGATCGTAAAAGATTGAGTAATCAATACTCAACTCACAGGTGCCAATTGTACTTTCAACCCATCGATGTCTTCTGTAATTTTTATCTGACATCCAAGCCTTGAATTAGGTCTTACAAAAAAGGCCTGATCCAGCATGTTTTCTTCGTCTTCTGAAGGTTCTGACAATGTGTGTTCACTTAAGATATACATATGACACGAAGCACATAATGCCATACCACCACAAGTACCTTCTACTGGTAGTTCGTGAGATTTACACACCTCCATCATATTCATTGACATATCAGTGGGTGCATCAAGGCAATGCTCAATATCTTCCCTGTCTATGACAGTGACTTTTATTAAATTATTTTCCATGGAGTGGTATTGTCTTTGTTTTTATAGACCTGTAAAAATAACGTATGTTTACGTTGAGCAATGTTACTTAAGTTACATGTTTAGGATATTTTACTCAAATCCATTAACGCCGGATACAGTTGTGTATTTAAAGGACAGCTTCTGCTCAGGATAAATGTATTTGAAGGCAGATTGTACCATTAAAGTTCCTTCATGGAAGCCACATAGAATAAGTTTAAGTTTGCCGGGATAAGTGTTAATATCACCTATAGCATATATGCCTGACACATTTGTGCAGTAATCCACTGTGTTTACTACGATAGCGTTGTCTTTGATTTCCAGTCCCCACTCTCCTATAGGGCCAAGTTTTGGAGCCAAACCGAATAATGGAATGAAATGATCTGCCGGAAATGCATAATTTCCTTTACCTTCTTCTTCAATTATGATTTCCTTCAAGACTCCATTTCCATTTAAGCCAATGGCCTGAGCATTGGTGATTAGATTTATTTTTCCTGCATGTGCCAGTTCCATCACTTTTTCAACAGAATCAAGCGCTCCTCTGAATGATGTTCGTCTGTGCACCAGAGAAACTTCGTCTGCTATATCTGCAAGAATGATACTCCAATCCAGCGCAGAATCCCCTCCTCCGGCAACCAAAACTTTTTTACCTTTATATTTTTCAGGATCTTTAATAATATAGTCTACTCCTTTGTCTTCGTACTGTTCGATATTTGCAATAGGTGGTTTGCGAGGTTCAAAACAACCTAAACCACCAGCTATAGCAACCACGGGTGCGTAAATTGTAGTGCCTTTGCTGGTGGTAAGTTTAAATAGTTTATCTTCTACTTTTTCAAGTTTTTCCGCTCTTTCACCCAGTGTAAATCCCGGCTTAAAGGGTTCAATCTGCTTCATGAGATTGCTGACAAGATCACCTGCCAATATACTAGGGTACCCAGGAATATCATAAATGGGTTTTTTGGGATAAATCTCAGTCAGTTGTCCTCCAGGTTGTCCCAGAGAATCTACAAGATGACATTTCATCTTTAATAATCCTGCTTCAAATACTGTAAATAAACCTACCGGACCTGCTCCGATTATTAAAATATCTGTACGAATCATAGTGCAAAGATAATATTTTATGCAAAACTATTTGACTAAAAAAGTTATTAACAATCAATGTTAAATGTTGGTTGCAAAAGTATCTTAACTTGAATAAAATCAAAAGATTACTCGAAATGATAATCATCATATAAAGCCACAAAAAAAAAGTTCGATATTTACGTTTTTTACCCTGTATCATGATAACAAAAATACTTGTCGCTGTTATAATTTTGCATCTTATTGCTGGATTTGGTTTTATATTGTGGAAGCTTAACGGTCCGGTTGATGAAGAAGATTCAGATGAAAATAGATAGTTTTATTAGCATAACTTGAGTAATTTTTGATGGCATAGTTTTTATAATACGAAAAGTCAAGTCATGATATTTTAAAAATTTACTACCTTTAGACCATAAAAGAAAAACTGAAAGATGCTTTCAAAAACTTTTGCAAGTGCAGTACACGGCGTTGAAGCCCAAACCATCACGGTAGAAGTCAACGCAGGTGGAACGGTGGCTGCAGGTAAACAAATGTACTTTCTGGTCGGCCTTCCTGACAATGCCGTAAAAGAAGGTTGGCAACGTATTGAGGCAGCCATAAAAAACATTGGGCTTAATGTGCCCAGAGTAAAGCTTGTTGTCAATCTGGCACCGGCTGATATTAAAAAAGAAGGCTCTTCTTATGATCTACCCATTGCGATGGGTATCCTCGCATCGACAGGGCAGGTGAACAATAAAAATCTTGACAAAACCATCTTTATGGGAGAACTTGCTCTTGATGGAGAGCTCCGACCTATCAAAGGGGCATTACCGATAGCTATTCAGGCCAAAAAGGAAGGTTTTCTTTCTTTTATACTTCCAAAAGCCAATGCACGCGAAGCAGCTATAGTCAGTGGTATTGATGTATATGGAGTAGAAAATTTTAAAGAAGCAATTGACTTTATTAATGAAAAAATTGAACTTAGTCCGCTTATTTATGATACCCGCGAAGTATTTGCAGATACCAGCAACCAGTATGCTGTCAATTTTAACGATGTAAAAGGGCAGGAAAATATTAAAAGGGCGCTGGAACTTGCTGCAGCAGGTGGGCATAATGTAATCCTTATAGGACCTCCCGGCGCAGGAAAAACAATGCTGGCCAGACGACTTCCCACTATTTTACCACCTCTAAATATTTATGAAGCACTGGAGACCACAAAAATTCACTCTGTGGCAGGAGTGCTGGGGGCAAATTCATCTCTTGTCACAGAACGCCCATTCAGGTCTCCTCACCATACTATAAGTGATGTGGCGCTTGTTGGTGGAGGTTCCAATCCCAATCCTGGTGAAATCTCACTGGCGCACAATGGTGTTCTTTTTCTGGATGAATTGCCTGAATTTAAGCGGCAAGTACTTGAAGTATTGCGACAACCCATGGAGGAGAGAAAGGTCACTATTTCCAGAGCTAAAATTTCTGTTGATTATCCGGCAAGTTTTATGCTCATTGCATCTATGAATCCTTGTCCATGCGGCTTTTATAATCATCCTGAGAAAGACTGTGTTTGTGGACCTGGAGTAGTTAAAAAATATCTGACTAAAATATCTGGCCCCTTACTCGACAGAATAGACTTACATGTGGAAGTTACACCAGTTTCGTATGACGAGCTTTCCAGCCACGAGTACAAAAGTGAAACAAGCGAGCAAATTGCTGAAAGAGTGATTCGTGCCAGGAAAATACAAGATGAAAGATTCAAAGATCAACCGGGTATATTTTGCAATGCTCAGATGCCAAGCAGAATGGTAAGAGATGTTTGTGAGTTAACCCCAGCAGGAATTAACCTGTTGAAAACAGCAATGAACAGGCTTCAACTTTCTGCCCGGGCTTACGATAGAATACTAAAAGTTGCCAGAACGGGCGCTGACCTTGCCGGTAGTGCAGACATCAAAATTGAACATCTAGCAGAAGCCATTCAATACAGAAGTTTGGATAGAGAAGGATGGGCAGGGTAGAATATTTAGGGCAGTTGTGTCTGGATTAATATTTCAATACTTTTAAATGGCCAGATAATATACTTATCTCTGCATCACCATCGCCGACAATTTCACCATCAGATTCAATGGACGCATGGCCTTTTATGATAGTAAAACTTATTTTCTTTGCTGTATGATAAGAAATACTGGGATGTTTTATTTTAACCCCTTTTTTTAATTTGAAAATATTGGATACATAGTCCCAGAGTGTCACTTCTCCCAGTAACGTAATATTTAGCCAGCCATCATCAGGCTTAGCTCCTGGGTGTATTATTAATCCGTTGCCAAAAGTATCTCCATTGCATATTGTCAACATCATAAGTTTACCATTATAGAGTGGTTTGCCATCAGCGATGATATTTACTTCCGGTTTTCTGAATGATCCAAAAGACCTTAATATTGCCACAGAGTATGATAAGCTTCCTTTCAAACCCATTTGGCGTTGCTTATTAAGTATTTTAGCGGTATGTCCACCAAAACCCAGATCAGCAACATTCAGAAAATATTTTAGATTTGTACCCTGTGATATCAAGCCTGCATCAAAATGGATATAATGTTTATTTTTTAAAGCAACCATAAATTTTTCCTGGCTATAGGTTATACTTTGACCACGGCAGAAGTCATTTCCGGTACCATTTGGTATCAATGCCAGCGCGGTGTTTTTATTTTCCGATTTTAGTATGCCGTTTACTACCTCATTAAATGTTCCGTCTCCACCTACAGCTACTATTAAATCAGCCCGCCCATTGCTTGCCTGGAAAGCCAATTCCAAAGCATGACCAGCATATTTTGTAAAGTAGATGGTACAACTTTTAAATCTTGAATTTTGATTGATTTCCGACCATAGACCTGTTAAATCGGTAGGTATTTTTCTTAATGAATTAATAATAAAGACTATGGTATGACCAGAAATATATTCCATTTAGTTCACACGGTTAATATCATATAAAGTATTGATAAGAATCACCAAATATATCTGAATTATATCAGATTTTTTTATAAGTGAAGTATTTATCACATTTTTTATGATGAAAAGCTTTAAAACATATTTTTTGTTGATGATTTTTTCTTTCATAAGTTCAGTGTTTCAAGGTCAGAATATAAAAAGAGACACAGTAGTCATTCCTCAAAATATTCACCACTTATATTTCAGACCGATAATTGATATCACTGGAGTAAATTTTATTATAAACAGATTTGATACACATATTATGCTGGTAGACTGGTCAGGTGTAAGTCTTTCATCCTGAAAATTAAATCTTAAAAGGGGATTTCTGACGGATAGAGATGCTTTCCTACAAATTGGCTTGGGCATCCGATTCATGGATCATTGTTTTTTAATACTGCCCGTATGAATCATATGAATTTCTAGCAGTCAGTACCTTATGTAGTGGGAGGAAGTTTGATGTGAGAGTTTTTAGGGGAGACAAAGCCTGCGAGCAGCATTGACTTCTAAACAACGACACTTGGATGGTTATATTTAGGAGAAGTGATCTACCGACTTACAGATTACGCTTGGAATTATCCAGCCAATAACCAATATCCCATTATAGGAAAAGTGACAGGTAGTTTAATAAATCCAGTAGCAGGGATTAATCGGTTTATTTTTGGTAAAAAAATTCCTTTTACCAAAAGTTCACTTACACCTGTTTCTTTTCAATTCTATATTGGTTCAAATCATCCGCTTGACAAAATGATTGGAGACATGAAAGGTACGGGATTGATTTTAAATGCCGAAATTTACCATGGTGATTTATTTATCAGAAGCCAGAATACTTTTGGTCCTTTTGACTATTTTAAAATCAGTTCATGGATCAATTTTTCAGACTATCTGAGTGGGAATAAAGATACTTACTTCAATCTTTCTTCTGAAGCCATCATTCTGGGAAGTAAAATCACCAACAGACCGGATAAGACAGAATTGATCAGTCTCACGCAACACTATGATTTTATACACAATGATATTTTTAAAATTGGTTCTATCGTCCTTACAGTGGGCTGGACTTATCGGCAGACATTTAATCATGTTCGAGTGTTGAGTTCTTCAAAAATAGGAGTGGTACTTTTTGGGAGTGGAAATTCAGAACTGGTTGTACCCGTCTTACCGGATGTCTTTCCTGAGTTTGAGAGAGATTATATTTATGGCCAGAGATTTATGGCGGAACTTGAATTTGTGGCCAGTTACAGAAAATTAGGGACACTTGCCACCGATTTAAATCACTGTATAATATTTTCCAAATCACAACCCAAAGGCATTGAAAACCTTGATTTAATCAGGGCAAAATATTTATACGCAATAGGGAATAGGGAATAGGGAATAGGTTTGATTTGGGTTTGCAGTTTGATTATTATCATAGGAATGGAAATTATTATACTTCCAAAGGAATAATAAGAAATAAATCAGGACATCAGGAATTAAAACTAATTTTTGGGTATACGCTATCATACGTCTAAATCGTCGGGAACCAATTATTTGATATAGACTATATGTCAAAAAATAATAAACCCGAATGAAATACTCCCTTCAGGTTTATTATTTTCAAATGTGGGACAAATTACTTTTTGGAATCTAATTCCTTCATGTTTTCTTTAACTTCTGCTTCTATGTTATTTTTAGCGTTGTTAAATTCTCTGATTCCACTGCCAAGACCCCGCATTAATTCAGGAATTTTTTTACCTCCAAAAAATACGAGAATGATCAGACCAATTACCATTAACTCCTGTCCGCCTAAGCCAAATACTAAATTAAACATCTTTTATCGATTTATTATGGTGCAAAGATATAACTATTCATTCACTCATACATAAAAGCAGGCAAATAAGTTCCCGTACTCAGTTGTTTTTCACATTTTTACGTATTTCTATCCATTGATTCGAGTGTGTTACCTCATCACTTTTGTTTGGGTTTATACTTTGATTTTTCCATGATCATCTGACTGTCTTTCATATCGATCAGATGTTTTAGTGTGGTGGACGGGTATCTTTCCATATAAGCTCTGACTATTTGCCAACCTATATAATTGGCTGTACGTCCGGGTGCTTCGTCGGGCATATCAGGACTTTTTGGACTAGGATTGATGTATTTACTTATTTTGGCCGGATTAGATTCATAAAATAATTTCTGGTCAAAGAAAAAAGACCACATTTGAAGTTCATTTTCCTGACACCAATTTAATTGTTTACCAGTATACTCTACAATTATACTGTCATGAACAGATGGCAACAACAAATCAGTAATGTATAACATTTTGCCATTTTGAATCATCTGATCTATCAGTCTGTGGCCTGGTGCTTCACCAACGATATCCGCCACATATAAGTCAGCTACTTTTTTTACAATATGATCTTGGTTCCATGTTCGGGTGATATAATCCGAAAAACTGTTATTGTCCGGATCAATCATTTTATAATTTATATCAGGATATAAAAACATATCCAACCCGATCCCTATTCCATCCTTGCCATCGTCATCCTCAAAAATAAAAATCTGGTATCCAAATTCTGAGATAAATGTATACAGGTTTGGAACGGAAGATCTGTCCGGAAAATAATAAAATAAAAATCTATACATCTGATCTGTCTGAGCTTTTATAGCGGACAAATCACTATATTTTTTTTCCACCTTTTCAAAAAGGTCATTTGATATAGAGTCTGTTGAAAACAGTTGTAAACTTTTATACAAACTATCCCGATTAGTACTGTCAGGGAACTTTAGTATTTCCTTAAAATAAAGATTGTAAAATGCTGGATGGCGTTTAACGATCTTATCTACATCATTGATATTTCGTATTTTTGATATTTCTTTTTCAGTGCGGTGTATTAGTACGTCTGCATGTATTCCCGATACATCTGGATGATTATCTTGTTTGCATGCGTTTAAGAAAGAAATCGATACTAGTATTAAGAAAATCCTGAGCATAATGATTTAAAATTATTTAGTATTGAAAAGCTCAACTCTACAACGTATTGAATTCTAAAAAAGTTATACTGATATGAATTCAATAACTACGTCACTTTAGTATAAATGATGGTTTATTTTTAAAAAGAGACACCAAAAACCTTTACTTTTGCATCTTAAAAATAAACATACTCAATCAATATCTTAATAAGGATGAATACATTAATAAAATATATCTTTTCAATTTTAATAGTTTCTTTATCATTTGCGTCGTGTAAAAGTGATGTTGCTAAAAGATTCAAAAACAAACCGGTCGCCATGGGGCGTATCAATGATGTAGTAGTGCTGGCAGATAAACAAATGTATGAAGGTCCTATAGGTGATACTTTGATATATTATTTTCAATCAGCATATCCTGTTATGCCTGCCGAGGAGCCTATTTTTGATGTCAGATTTATGATGCCCGAAGAGCTTAACGCTAAGCCGCTCAAAAGAGAATTGCGAACTTTTGTTCTGGTTGCTGATGTGAGTGATACATTATCTGCAGCCACCAGA
>Ga0105047_10001121_pt1 | contig 47364 bp, 46 predicted proteins | sample MAT04_FD_78384 | JGI IMG/M metagenome (GOLD analysis project Ga0105047, IMG submission 78384) | Freshwater microbial communities from Lake Fryxell liftoff mats and glacier meltwater in Antarctica - MAT-04 (megahit assembly) | ecosystem: Environmental > Aquatic > Freshwater > Ice > Liftoff...
TCCTTTTTTGGTCAGTCGTCAAGTTCTTGATTTTTTATGTAAAAGAAGCTAACTTTAATGAATTTCAAGCATTTAGAAAACGAATGTTGTTAATTTGTAATCAACAGGTGTTAGTAAAGTGGCAATTTTTCAGAAAATCAGAAAAAAACTTGCGCCGAATTGTTAATAACTGCCCAATTTTATAGTATTGCTGAATAGTTACAAAATTTTTAATTGGAAAAACAAAATTGTATTGGAAATAGATAAATTCCTATTTTATATGCTACATTTGTAAAATTATTACAAATATCCTAACTAAAATGATTTTAGAAATTCGTTTGAGCAATTTTTTCTCTATAAAAGAAGAAATTGTACTTGATCTTAGGGCTGGTAATATAAAAAATCAAAAGTCAAAGCAGCTTTCGAAAAACACCTTCCCTTTTAAAGACATTAAAGTATTAAAAACCATTGCTTTATATGGTGCAAACGCATCAGGTAAAAGCAATATTATAAAAGCTATTCGCTTTTGTGCAAGCATGGTTTTTATGTCACATACACATAATGAAAATGTAACTTTTAACTTTAAGCCATTTAAATTCAATGGGTTTCAAAATAAACCTAGCAGGTTTTTCATCCGCTTCGTTAGCATGGGTATTGAATACGAATACAGCTACTCACTGAATCAGATCGAAATTCTTTCTGAAGAACTATACTATTATCCAAATGGACGAAAGTCTAAGATTTTTTCAAGGGATGAAAATCTGGGAAAAGATAAAAGTGACATTTACTCCTTCACTCCCGTTATTAAGAAACCAATGGATGTGGCTGAGAATACTTCAAAGAAGACTCTATTCATTTCAAGAGCCAGTCAGATGGACAGAGAAGTAGGAAAAGAGATTTTTCGCTTTTTTAGCGAAACATTTATACTTGGTTATAAGGGCTTCAATGCTTTATCGGTTGAATTGCTTTTTAATGAAAACAAAACCATGTTGCTCGAAGCTTTGCAAATTGCTGACAGTGACATTTCCGACATTAAATTGACAAAAAAAACGCTGCCTGGAAAAAATATTAACGTTGATTTCATAACTAATCAGGTATCCAAGGAGGACATTGAACAACAGTTTCTGCAAATAAGTACTTTTCATAAATCATCGCCTTCCATAGCTTTTGATTTCGAAAGTGAGGAGTCTGCGGGTACGAAGGCATTATTTTTGATTATGCTTTCAATCCTTGATATTATTAAAAACAACAAAATACTTCTAATTGATGAGATTGAGGAAAGCCTGCATACCAAATTAGTTGAATACATCATTGAACTCTTTCATGCCGGCAATGGGGCTCAACTTATCTACTCAACACATAACACAAAGCTTTTGGATTTGAATAAGCTTCGGAAAGATCAGATTTATTTTGTCAACAAAAAAGAAGACTCATCAACAGATTTGTACTCTTTGTTCGATTACAAAGATTTCAGGGAAAGTATGGATGCTGAAAAAGCATATTTGCAAGGTCGTTTTGACGCAATACCATATATAAACGGTTCTTTTGAAAATCTTAAAATATTCCTGAATGAGTCGTCCAAATAGGATTTCCAAAGGGAGAGTCACAAATCCTACTTTCTTTGTTTTTTGTGAAGGAAAAACAGAAGAGCTGTATATAAATTACTTGAGAACAAAATATCGTTTACCAATATTGATAGACAATAAAAGTACTGGGAATCGCATTACTGCGAAATATATCAAAAACTATAAAGAAAGTAAGGATGTTGATCCAAAGGACAAGACCTATCTCATGTATGATCTGGATGCTCCTAAAATGTTAGAGAAACTACAAGCTATAAAAAATACAATTCTTTTAAGCTCAAATCCATGTTTTGAATTGTGGTTCTTATTGCATTATCAGGAACAAAATGCAGAAATAGAAGCTTCCAAGTGCATGGCAAGTTTAGTTTCACATCATAAAACCTATAAGAAAGGGGTTCTAGACCAGGTATTAAAGCGTATTCTGAACACTAAGCAGACAAAAGCAATTCATAGAGCTGAGAAGTTAAAGAAGCACAACAATCCTTCTTGTCAGGTCTTTCAATTAATTCAAGACCTTGAGAGTTTTCAAAAGTCAAATTAGATACCTGGGGAGAATTGCTAAAACACAAAATTAATTGAATTTGAAAAGTAACTAAGAAGCAATTAAATTAAAAACCCGCCTTTTGAGCGGGTTTCTTTACTTTGAATAAACCAGAGTTTTTGTCCTGATACTGTCCTGAATGACTTCTCCGATTTTCTAACTCACTTGTAATCATCTGATTAACAATATTCTGGCGGTGCGGACGGGACTCGAACCCGCGACCCACGGCGTGACAGGCCGTTATTCTAACCAACTGAACTACCGCACCAAAATTTTTATTTGAACAGGCCGATATGCTAATCCCGATCTTTATCAGGAAACTACCGCACCATTTTTAAATGCCATGCAAAAGTAGTTTTTTTTTTAATTCTGCAAAAGAATTCTTAAAGAAAAAACAATAATTCTGCAAAGCATCTGATTTACTGGGCTTACTCTTCAATAATCACGATCTTTTCAATTTCGTCGCCGGCTCTGATTGCATCAATTACCTCGAGTCCTTCGTAAACTTTTCCAAAACAAGTGTGATTTCTGTCGAGATGCTGTGTGTTCTGTCTACCATGGCAGATAAAGAATTGCGACCCTCCGGTGTTTCTTCCGGCATGAGCCATGCTTAACACTCCCCGATCGTGATATTGATTATCACCAGTTAATTCGCATTTAATGGTATATCCGGGACCTCCCATCCCAGTTCCGTCAGGACAGCCACCCTGAACAACGAAATCAGGTATAACACGGTGGAAAGTCAATCCGTCATAAAAACCGCTTTTTGATAGTTTTACAAAATTAGCAACGGTTCCCGGTGCATCTTTTTCAAAGAAATTCAATTTCATTACACCCTTTGAGGTGTGGATCTCAGCTTTTTGCATGATTGAAACAGTTTTAAAATTCAGCAAGCAAAAGTATTAATTAAATTTAGAATTTTTCACATTGAGCTTGTCGAAATGAGAATTTTGGCCTAATTCTACTTGCTAAATTCTTTCTTCTTGCTTTTCTTCAATGTTCTCCTCCGGTCTGAATTCAGAAGAGTCTGAGATAACCTTCATTTCTTGGAAACTTGATACCAGCATCCAGACCACATAAGGTATAAATGCTAAAAGTAAAAAGTAGATCTGTGACAGAAGCATGAAGTCGTATATCCCATGTAATATTAAAGGTATTGTAAAAGCTCTGATCAAATAGCTTGTTCTGATTTCCTTGTATACATGAGCAATGCCAAAATAGAATCCCATCCTGATTCCAAACAATGCATGAGCAGGAACGGCTGTAAGGGCTCTTACCAATGCGATTTTATAACCACCTTCGGCAACATACATAATATTCTCAACCGCCGCAAAACCAAGGGATACAAACACAGCATATACGATTCCATCAAATTTTTCATTAAAGTTTGAATTTTTCCAGACTAATAAATAAAGGGCTAACAACTTAAAACCTTCTTCTACCAGGCCAGCTTCAATGAAGGATGTATAAAAGGCTGTTCCCCGGATACCCAATACGGGTTTGATATAGTCAAGAAACTGACCTATAATTAGCACTGGCACAACCGCTATTGCTCCTGCAATCAGAGCCAGAAAAAGCATTGACAAAGGCTCTTTTTCGTATTTATCCCTAAAATATATGTAAAATAGAATAATGAAGACCGGCGCAAGAGAAAGAATTAATATTTGCATTTTTACCAGGATTGAAAAGGAAAATCAGTTTGATTGTTTCTGAACAGGGAGGGTGAATAAAACTGATTCTGGTCAGATACTCTTATTTCTGCACCGAATGAAAAGTTTCCAAAATCAATTGTCGATCCGAATGAATAGCTGTTTTTAGGCAAGTTGTAAAGAAAAACATCATTTGAAAGTGTTTTTATTCCCGTTCCATAAATACTAAATTTTTGATTTACCTTATATACAGCGGTACCAAATACTGACAAGCTATTAAAAGCATTTATTGAAGGAGTTTCAAGAAGCCCACTTTTTATGGTAGAAAAATACCGGCCTGCAATAAGACCTCCGGAAACAGCCAACTTAGGATTAAGCGGGTAAGTCAGAAAAGTGGAAACATTTACTCCGGTAACTGATCCATATCGGGGGATGAAAGTTAAGTTACTTCCAACCGAGTAATGCAATTCCGGTTTTTTAATAAGCTTCAAATTTGTATATAAATTAAGACTATCAAATGGTTCATTTGATTGGGAAAAACTATCGTATGTAAAAAAGATACTTAGAATTACCGCATATAGTATAACTTTCATAATACTTTTATTGGTTCATTAACATATCAATTGAACTGAAATTCAACAGTCTTGACAAAATCAACAGGCTTGAAAAATCATCAAAAAAAATATACTTTAAACTTCATTTTAGTCTTTAAATCTGCATTTTAGCATAACCAGAATCAAGCTTGATTTAAAACGGCAATTTATGTTATTTTTATTATATCTGATTGGATATTTTGGATCAAATATTAAGGAATCATGTGTATTTTTAGCATTTTAAATCCTTAGTAAGTGTATTTGTGATCTTTAACAATGCTGTTTTTAGAGTCAAAAAACTAGCCCAAACAAAACCTTTAAGACAAAGCCCAATGAAAAGAATTCCTGTTCTAACTATCCTTCTCCTATTATTTTTAAACATTTATGCTCAGCAAAGCACTACTCCTACTGGACTGTTAATGTCTGGGAATCCAATTTTGAAGGGCTGGTATGCAGACCCGGAAGCAATAATTTTCGGAAATGAATATTGGATTTATCCAACTTATTCAGATCATTTTGGAAATCTGGATGCATCGGAAAAATTTTCCGATGATCAGCTTAATTCAAGAAAAAAGGAAATATATCCGCCATTTCTCATTCAAACTTTTTTTAACGCTTTTTCATCCAAAGATTTAATTACATGGGAAAAGCACTCACATGTGCTGGATATAAAGGATATCAAATGGGCTTCCTATGCGGTATGGGCACCGTCAATTATTTTCGCAAATAATAAATATTATCTTTTTTTTGGTGCGAATGATATTAAATCGGATATTGAGTTAGGTGGCATAGGCGTTGCAACGAGCGACAAGCCAGAAGGCCCATTTATAGATGCACTTGGACATCCCCTAATCGGTAACTTTCATAACGGAGCTCAGCCAATTGATCAATTTGTTTTTCAAGACTCAGATGGGGAATTTTATATGTATTATGGTGGCTGGCGGCACTGTAATATTGTCAGGCTTAGTAAAGATCTGTTAAGTCTCATTCTTTTTGCAGATGGAGAAATGTACAAGGAAATCACGCCTGAAAACTATGTCGAAGGTCCATTTGTATTTAGGCGAAATTCCAAGTATTACCTGATGTGGTCTGAAGGAGACTGGACCGGACCCGATTACAGCGTTTCTTATGCCATAGCTGATCTGCCTGCGGGTCCTTTTAAACGCATTGGAAAAATTCTGCAGCAGGATCCTAAGATTGCTACCGGAGCCGGACACCATTCGGTTATAAATATCCCTGGAACTGATGATTGGTATATAGTTTATCATCGGCGTCCCTTGAATACTAATAATGGCAACCAGAGGGAAACCTGCATAGACAGGATGTTTTTTGATGAAAACGGATTTATTAAGCCAGTGAAAATGACGTTTGAAGGAGTTGAGAAAAGACAACTTTAATAAATATACCCGATACGTTATTTTTTTTGATAGAGAGGTATGGGAATTTCCGATTCTGAAGATTTATTTTTTTCAATTATACTTTCAACAAATTCGCAAAAAATATGTTTTGCAAAGTGTTATGAACTATTACGTGAATCAACAAAAAAGATTTGAAACCACATTTTTATTGAAGTGAATAAAGTTTGGATTTGTTTTAAGTATTTCAATATAAAAACTGGAATTCTCACAAAAACCATAGAGATTTTAACGCATTTACTTGAATAACAATTTAATACATATTTCCCGACTCTGTTATTTAAGAAATATATTTCGCTTTTTGCTGATTTTAATTCAACGTAAAATTTATAAAACTTGCCTGTAAAACAGGTATTTACATTAATTATTATAAATAAAAAACTCTAAATTTGGAGGTTCAAATACTGTTTTAATTCAAGTGGTAAGTTTGGTAGTGCATGAAGTTCGTTTGCATGGTGTTTTTTACAAATCTTGTAAGTAATTAGTACAGTTTAACTGTTTCATTACCAGGAAACACAATGTGTGAAAGAAGATTTTATCTTCATACTGTTGATGGATCAAATTCAATTCTTGTAAATAAAGACGATCTTCAGGTTTATATATCAGGCAAAAAGATTTATATAAATGGAGAAGTAACAGAGCATGCAAACATAATGGTATATACCATTCAAGGTATATTAATACATTCATTTACGCCACAATCCTCTACCAGCAGACAACTTGATGCGAACGACCTTGAAAGTGGTGTTTATCTTTAGGGAATTATGGATAAACAAACGGTAAAGGCTAATAAGCTTTCTATTGAAATTGGATTTTAAATGATTCATTTTCAAAATATTATATTTCAAAATAATTATATGCTTTAGCAATAATACAATTATATGGATTCATCAGAAAAGGAAAAACTCATACCTGAACAAGAACAAATTGACAGAAGAAAAGCATTAAAAAAAGCAGGGTATTATGCTTTGTCAACCGCGACCTTAATGATTTTAATGAAAAGTCAGGCAAAAGCGCAATCATCGCCAGCACCTCCCCCATCTGGTGGTGGCTTCGATTAATAATACTATAGGTATGTTTTGTCAATTAGTATTCTTGAAGGTTTTAAGAGGCCATTTATAATTCCAGGAAAAATGGGAAACAAAAAATGGGCTAAACCATGTGTTATTAAAAAAATTGGAAAAAGCTTTGCTATCTGGTTTCCACCGTCCCAATCATTTGTATTGCTTAAAAGTCCAGCTATTGAAATTTTGCGTGGTTTTGAGCAAGGAAAGAGTGAAATAAAAATTATTTCAGAACTAATTCAAAAGACTGGTTCAAATGAAATCGAAATTCAAAATTTTTTAAAAGAAGTCCTTTCTGGTTTTGATGCTCTGATGGACTCTGAAAACCTGCCTTATACATCCCCCGAAATAGAAGAAGAAATAAATCATTTTACTTTCAGTAATTATGCAGTCAAATTTTACCGCATAAATGGCAAATCGTTCCGTATTATCTTTGGAGATGAAATTCTATTACAACATTTTGATCAACTATTTTCACATTTGCAGATAGAATCATGCGAAGATACTGACTTTAACTTGGAGATATTTCTTCATAAAAACGTTTATTTATTTTGCCAATTTGGAAGTGTGATTGAAGCCTTTCGGCCTGAACAAATACATTACCTAAAGGGCGCTGTCCTTAAAAAAATTGCAGGATTAATATATGCCATTAATGAGGAAAACTGGATGGCAAGTTTTCATGCTTCAGCAATTTGCGATGGTAAAAATGCAATTCTCTTCTCTGCAAAACCCGGAGGAGGAAAAAGCACTATTGCTGCTCTCCTTCAGGCACGAGGATACTTCTTGTTATCAGATGATTTTATTGCACTTGATAATCAACTGGAACACGTTTGGAATATGCCAATGGCATTAACAATAAAAAAAGGTTCCTTGAAGATTCTTTCCTCCTATTACCCAAAGTTAAATTATAGTGTCTCACAGATTACTGCAACAGGTAAAAATGTACATTATCTTATTCCGAAAAAGCAGGAAAGTGTAACTGGATTTTCATTCCCTCTGAAGTTAATTGTGTTTATTCGTTACTCAAAGGAAATCCAATTCTTAGTTGAAAAAATTAGTCCCGAAGAAGCACTTATAGGTTTGTTGGAAGAAACCTGGGTTAATCCCACATCAAAAAATATCAAGCAATTTCTTAATTGGTTTTCACGCCAGCAATATGTGAGAATTACTTATTCAGACAGTAATCTTGTTTTTGACGAATTGGATAAAATTTTAAAACATGACTAACAAGGAGTTGCATTATTTTATTGGCAGTTGTCTTGCCATAAATAACGAAAATGGTCTGAAGGATAGACTAGAACAAATCATCCAAAGAAAACAGATTGACTGGAATAAATTTGTATGGATTTGCAGTAATAACTTAGTTTTACAAACGGTATATGTAAAGTTCAAAACTCATGGTTTGTTAGAACTTCTTCCTTCAGATCTTGTGTTTCATCTTGAAGAAATATATAAACTAAATCTGAATCAGAACATGCAAATTCTAAATCAGATAGACGAAATAAGTCAGATTTTTGAAACGAAAAATATACAGCCAGTTTACCTAAAAGGTGCGGGAAATCTAATCGACAATCTCTATAAAAATCCTGGGGAGCGAATATTATCCGATATTGATCTGCTGGTTAGGGAAGATCAATTTACTATTGCAGTTGAGTGTTTAGAATCAATTGGATATAAGAGTAAAGTCCAAAATTATGAGGTATATTCTGAACTTATGCATTTTCCTGAAATGCATCGGGAAGATCTTCCTGTTCCAGTTGAGATACACAGACACCCTGTATCAAAACCTTGGTTGAGAAGGCTAAGTAGTGAAAATGTTTTGAGCGACAGCATAAAAATTGCGGGGAAAAAAAATCAGTACGTGCCATCCAATCTACATAAAACAACTATAAATTTTATACACAGTCAGTTAAGTAATAAGGGTAGTATTACTAGTCTGGTTTCATTTAGGGATATGTACGACATTTTCCTTTTGTCTCAAAGGTTTGATCTCAAAACAAGACTGAATGAAATTCCCTTTAAAAGAAGAGCAAAATCGTATTTTCATCTGATTAATGTATTGTTTAATTTGACTGGTAATGAAAGGTCGAGTAGGACTTTTTCAAATCGAATTTTCATGATGCATTATAACTTGAATCTCTCTTCAAGGTTGTATTATAACACTTATCGAATTGCAAGGAGTTTTATTGAGTTATTAATAATTGACTATTTATGGAAAGTACCGGGATTTTTTTTTAGCAAGCGCATGAGAAAAACAGTTTTATTAAAGCTAAGATCAAGGGAATGGTATAAAGGTCATTTAAAAAGTATGAAGGGCCGATTTACCTAGGGCTTGAGATTAGCGTTTCATGATTGAACGAATTCATTTTAATGTGGGGCAAATAAATCTGATAACTTCACTTATGAGCATGATATATGAGTTTTTGCAATTAGTCAAGAAAATCTGATTCAAGATTTTTTAAAATATTCGTTATCATTTTCTCATTATGGTAATTAAGGAAGTTCATTTTCCCTTGAAACAATTTGAGGACTTGCTTGCAATGAATAAATGTGAGATCTGAGTTGAGAAAATTCGCAAATGAAGAATGCTGCCATTCGGTGACATTTTGAGAAAATTGGTGAAATAATGGATTTAAGTGTATATAGCCGATAAGGTTAAGCAAATATTGTTCATCCATAATTCTTTTTCTTCTGGTTCTTTGGTGGAAGAGGTTTCCTTTTGTTCCGTAGACTTTATGGTATGCATTAGTATAAGAAATAAGCCAATTTTTAATTGAATTTGTGATTTGCTTCGCCGTAATTTGGTTCGAAGCCTCTAAGGGATCCGATCCTTTTAAGGGATCGGATCCCTTAGTCGTCTTAATCTTAACTAGAAAATGAAAATGGTTCGGTAATAAACAATAAGCATAAGTATCAACCAAAGGATGAACATGTTTTACATATTTTTCTATAAAATACCTATAGTTTTCTTCATTTCTGAAAAGATCAAGATTACCATTTGAGTGGTTATACAAATGATAATAATACCCTGGGACAATAGACTCTTTTGTTGACATAGCTAATAGGTTTTGTGAATCAATTATTGAATTCGCACCTATTAATTAATGTCCTTAGAAAGCAAATCTCTGCTCCAAAATAATAATTTTTAAAATAATTGTTTAACTATAGTTATAAAGGTTACTAATGAATACCCCTATTTATATCTTCTTCAAGAAATTTCCCTATATCCAAATATTTACAATATAGCTTTTCATAAATTTCAGATCTGCTCTTATCTGGAAAATACTCCTTTTCAAATCCACTTCCCATCTTTACCTGGGCTTGCTCCAGATTAGAATAAATTCCAGCTACAACACTTGCTGCCATAGCTGATCCAAGTGCGCAAGTCTGTTCAGAGCGTGCTACCCGTATTGGCATATTTAATATATCACAAACGATCTGCATAACAAATGGAGACTTTTTAGCGACCCCGCCAAGTGCAATTACTCCATCTATTCGCACACCTTCTTTTTTAAATCGATCAATTATTGCTCGAGAGCCAAATGCTGTAGCCTCTACTAGAGCACGAAAAATCATTGGCGCCTCTGTTCCGAGAGTAAGTCCTGTTATTGCACCTTTCAAATTTTGATTTGCATCTGGTGTCCTTCGACCATTCATCCAATCTATTGCTATGGGTGCAGATAAAGTAATTGGTATTTTTTCAGCTGCTTCAGAAAGATCAACAATTATTTTATTTGAAACGTGATCAATAATTTTAATCTTCTGTTCTTCTGTGAATCCAATTATATCATTAAGGGAATTTTCGATTGGCCATAATAATAGCTTTTTATACCATGCATATATATCACCAAAAGCCGATTGACCAGCTTCCATTCCTAGCATCCCGGGCACAATCGAACCTTCAACCTGTCCACATATACCAGCAATCAGGCGGCCCTCCATTTCAGCCATAGGAGCAATAAGCATATCGCAGGTTGAAGTACCCATCACTTTACTCAGATAATAAGGTTTTACTTCGCCCCCAACAGCTCCAAGATGAGCATCGAAAGATCCTGCTCCAATTGAAACATTATTTGGAAGTCCTAGTTTTTTAGCCCATTCATCTGTCAATTCTCCAACTTTATAATCACACTCGTAGGTCTCAGTATATAATCTGGATCTAAGACCTGTGAGCAAGGGATCGAGTTTTACGAGAAACTCTTCTGATGGCAATCCACCAAAATCTTTATGCCACATAGCTTTATGACCTGCTGCGCATCTGCTTCTTAAAACACTAGCAGGATCAGTATTTCCTGTAAGGACAGCCGGAATCCAGTCGCAGTGCTCCATCCATGAATATGCAACAGCTCTTACTTTTTCATCTTTTCGCAATACATGTAAAACTTTTGCCCAGAACCATTCTGATGAATAAATTCCACCTTCATATTTTGTATAATTAATTCCACCCCAGTTTGCAGATAATTTGTTTATTTCATCCGCCTCCGGAATTGATGTGTGATCTTTCCAAAGAATAAACATTGCCTCTGGGTTTTCTGCAAATTCAGACAACAAACTTAAAGGAACTCCTTTACTATTAACAGCAATAGGAGTAGAACCAGTAGTATCAACAGTAATCGCAACAATATTATTTCGAACAATATCTGAAACATTTGCCAGAGCTTGCTTTATTGAACCTTCCAATCCTTCCAAATAATCTAAAGGATGCTGACGGAATTGGTTCAAAGCTGGATTACAATATTTGCCTTCCTTCCAGCGGGGATAAGAAAAAACAGCGCTACCTTGCTCTTCGCCATTAGAAGTATTTACAATTAATGCACGAACAGAATCAGTACCATAATCAAGGCCTATTGTGTATTTATTTTGTTCCATAGATAATTTTGCTAATTAATTTTTGTATTGGTTTTAGTGTAATTTTATATGAGTGATGTTCCCTCTAAACAACATTATATCTCACCCTTCTGTCCATAATACGCGTCTTTACCGTGCTTCCTTTGAAAATGCTTATCAAGAAGGAACTGCTTTATTGGCTTTTCATTTCCCAATATAATTGTTCGATATGCCATTTTTGCCAGATATTCCATTACAACTGCATTGTGAACTGCTTTACCAGCTGAATTCCCCCATGAGAATGGTCCATGACCATTAACAAGTATTCCTGGTATAAAATCGGGGTTCTTATCTTGGAAGGACGAAACAATTAACTTCCCTGTTTCCAGCTCATAATCTGACGTGACCTCCTCCTCGGTAAGCATTCTGGTACAAGGTATCTCTCCATAAAAATAGTCAGCATGAGTTGTGCCAAAAGCTGGAATTGCTCTACCAGCTTGAGCCCAGGATGTTGCCCATTCAGAATGAGTGTGTGCAATTCCCCCAACATTTTTGAAGTTACGATATATTTCTAAATGACTTGAAGTATCACTTGACGGTTTATACTTTCCTTCAACAACATTTCCTTGCAAATCAACAACTACCATGTCATCAGGTGACATCTCATTATAAGAAACGCCTGATGGTTTGATAACAACTAGTCCTTCACTGCGATCAATTCCACTAACATTTCCCCACGTAAAAATCACTAGATTAAAATGTACTAATTCCTGATTTGCAAGAAAAACAGAGTGTTTAAGATCTTGAAGCATGGTAACTTATTTTATAAATATTGATTACAAACTCAATTTCTAACCTTTATAGTTGTAAATCGCGATTCAATTTACATCAATTTAAATAGAGATCCGATCCTTTAAAGAGATCGGATCCCTATTTAAATTTGAAAATTCTAAATATTATTCAACACTCTATAATTTACGCTGTTGATTCTGCCAAAACTATCTTCTTAATTGATAATACAAATCATTCCACATAATCTCCTTTTTAAAATCTCTGATTTTTGTATCATTATCAATTAATAAAAACTCCATTCCTGCCATTTCTGCAAAGTTCTCCATTTCTTCTACTCCAATGGCCATGCTGAAACCAGTATGATGTGCTCCACCTGCATGAATCCAGGCCTCAGCAGAAACTTTCAAATTGGGCTCTGGAATCCATACAACTCTCGCTACTGGCAACTTGGGCAACGCTTTACCCGGATTTACTACCTTACATGGATTGGCCAGCATACGAAATCTGTCTCCCATATCCATTATCGAAACGTTAATACCCTGACCCTCTGGCACATTAAATACAAGACGTGCGGGATCCTCTTTACCGCCTATTCCCAGTGGATGAATTTCAAGGGAAGACTTACCTGAGCCTATAGATGGACAAACTTCTAACATGTGAGCACCCAAAACCTTCATCCCTTGCGGATCCAAATGGTAAGTATAATCCTCCATAAATGAAGTACCTCCTGATAATCCTGAACTCATTACTTTCATTGCACGAACTAGCGCTGATGTTTTCCAGTCTCCTTCTGCCCCAAATCCATAACCTTCTGCCATTAGTCTCTGAACTGCTAGTCCAGGTAACTGCTTCAAACCGTGAAGGTCTTCAAAGGTCGTAGTAAATGCTTTGAAACCTCCTTGCTCTAAAAATTTCTTAAGCCCCAGTTCAATTTTTGCAGATTCTTTCAATGAGTCGCGAAGCATGCCAGCTTTTTTTATTTCAGGGGATATTTGATAATCTAATTCGTACTGGGTTAGTAATAACTCAACCTCATTCTGTTTAACTTGATTTATTACCTGAACTAAATCTCCTACTCCATATCCATTTACCGAATACCCAAGTTTAAGTTGAGCCTCAACTTTATCTCCTTCAGTAACAGCAACTTCACGCATATTATCTCCAAATCGTGCTACTTTCATTCCTTGCCACTCATGCCAGCCGCACGCAGCTCGCGACCATGATGCAATTTTAGACCTTACCTCTTCTTCTTTCCAATGACCAACAATTACTTTGCGATTTCTACGCATTCGACTCAAAATAAAACCATATTCACGATCACCATGTGCCGATTGATTCAGATTCATAAAGTCCATATCAATAGAATCCCAGGGGATATCACGATTATACTGTGTATGTAAATGTGCAATAGGTTTAATAAGTACTTTTAGTCCGTTAATCCACATTTTTGCCGGTGAAAATGTATGCATCCAGGTGATAATCCCAACACAGTGATTGGAATTGTTTGCTTCAATACAGAGCGCCAAAATTTCTTCCGGCGTTTTGAGAATTGGTTTAAAAACTATTTTTACAGGTATTTGTGAAGAATTATTTAGTTCTTGTGCAATCTCCTGCGAATCATTTGCCACTTGTTTTAAGGTTTCCTCGCCATACAAATGTTGTGTGCCTGTTACAAACCAGACTTCTTTATTCTTTAGATTTTCCATTTAATGTAGTTTTATTTTTGATAACCTTCAAGTTAAAATTATACTGTTTCAGATATTCAATACCACCGACCCCTAATTTTTTTACAATTCAAAACCTTCTCCTTTACCAATTAATTCGTCATATTTATCTTTGTCAAACCTAAAAAGAAAGGCTCCCTTTTTTGATTCTGTCTTATCTTTCTCGTTAAGTTTTTCAAGCAACCCCATCGACAAAATCTTTTTCCTGAAATTTCTCTTATCAAAATCCTCTCCATAAATCGCTTCATATAATCTTTGTAACCGGGGCAAAGAGAATTTATCCGGTAAAAGTTCAAAGCCAATTGGTTCTGAAGATGCTTTTCTTCTCAACCTTCGTAACGCTTTATTAACCATTATATTATGATCAAGAATCAACTCCGGAAGCTCCTCTAAAGGAAACCAGACCGCATCATATTCACCCCCTTCAAAAGAACTATATTGATCAGTTTTAATTAGTGCATAATATGCAACAGATATAACTCTCTCTGAATCCCTGTCAACATTTCCATATGTAAATAATTGCTCAAGGTAAATATTTGTGAATCCTGTCAATGAATTAAGGATTCTTACTGCTGCAGCATCAAGGTTTTCCTTTTCATTTAAAAATCCACCAAAAAGTGACCAGTTTCCTTTGTAAGGCTCAAACTTTCGCTTATGTAATAGTATATTTATTTTTTCCTGATCGAAACCGAAAATAATACAATCAACAGCAACAAGATGTTTGCAATAGCTTGAGTAATAAATCATTGATTAAATATTTTTACCAGAAATACACGTAAAACGCCCCAATGAAAGCTATGACAATTAAGGAATTTATTACATCCCAATTGTTCCAGCTTGCTCTGGTAATTGCTCTTTGTTCAGGACTAGCAGATCCAAAATAAAGTCCCTGAATTTTTCCCGGATCCATCCTTTCTGTGAAATAGCTTACAATTACCATTAAACATATGATTATAAAAAAGATAGCTATTTCGTAATTCAACCAATTGGGTGCTACAATAAGATCATAAATAAAACCATCTCCAGTTTCAGTGCCGTAATAGACTTTTAATCCAAGTCGTACCATTCCAAGTATAAACCCAACCACTAAACCCGCATACCCTGCAGAAGGTGTTGTTTTCTTGGATATCACACCTAATAGGAACACTGCTGCAATCCCTGGTGCAAGCAGCGATTGAACATCCTGAAGGTATTCATATAGAACCTTGCCTAATCCTTTCATTACAGGAATCCAAAGGATCCCAAGAATTACAACGACAACAGTAGCAATTCTTCCAACTGTAACATAATGTTTCTGAGTCTTATTTGGTTTATATTTTTGATAAAAATCCACTGTAAAAAGCATTGCAGATGAATTAAATAATGATGCAAGTGAACTCATTAAGGCTGCAAGGATTCCTCCTACCACAATACCCGTGAAACCTTTGGGAAGCAGTTCCTTCACAAGCGTTGAGAAAGCAGCATCATTACTCCCAAGTGTTAGCATTGGCAATTGGGTTTCAGGATCTATTTTTTTTGTAAGTGCATAGGCAATCATCCCGGGAATAAGGAAAATAAAAACCGGTGTGAGTTTAAGGTATGCCCCAAAAATACTACCTCTGCGGGCTTGTTTTTGATCTCGACCTGAAAGTACGCGCTGTACAATATATTGATCAGTACACCAATACCAGAACCCAATAATTGCCGAACCAAAAATTACTCCAAGCCAAGGGAAATTCGCATCTTTCGAAGAACGCATAAGACTTGTCATATTATCCCCAAATTCATTTACTGGTGTTGCGCGACAAATCTCCATCATTTCAGTCCATCCACCAAGTTTAATGAGTCCGATAACTAATACTGCTATTGAACCAAACAGTAATATCGGCGTCTGAAGTACCGATGTATACAATATAGCTTTCATGCCACCTAGAGTGGTATAAAGCCCAGTAATTAAAACAAGTCCTATTGCACTAACCCAAAAAAAATCGATAGACCAGGAACCGATTTGTATTGACTCTATTCCGAATACATCTTTGAAAACAACTCCTCCAGCATATACGGTCACAGCAACTTTGGTAAGAACATAGCTAATTAGAGAGATTATTGAAAGAAATGACCTTGATTTTGCATTATAACGCCTCTCAAGAAATTCAGGCATTGTTGAAACACCACTCCTAGCGTAAAAAGGTACAAAAAGCCATCCTAACATCAGAATGAGCCAACCCTGCATTTCCCACTGTGCCATTGCCATTCCACTTTCTGCTCCTGCACCAGCAAGTCCTACAAGATGTTCCGAACCTATATTAGATGCAAAAATTGAAGCTCCTATTGCTATCCAGGTTGCATCTCGACCAGCTAAAAAATAATCAGATGTATCCTGATTCTTTTTTCTAAGTACCCATATTATTATTCCTACCAGTGAAAGGCAGAATATACCAAGAACAATCCAGTCTAAGGTTCTCATAAAATATAATTTAATTGGTGTTTTAACTATTTATTCGTCAATGTAACGCTTGGCCTTAAAGTGTAAATCTAACACTTATATTATTATTAGCAAATCATTAATATAATTTAGAATGTTTTCAAATGACATTATAAAAAATATAACTGCTTGAATTTCTGTTGATTGTAAAATGTTTTCATTGAGTTAAAAGCTCTGCCTTTATTTATCAAGTTTGCATTCAACGATTAACTTATTACATTTGGTCACGCAATCACCAAAATTCTAAACTTAAAAACTAAATTATTAAACCATGGCATTAAGTTTTAACCTTTCATGGGTCGACTACACGATCATGATTATTTACTTCATCTTTGTACTGGGTATTGGCTGGGCTCTTAAAAAACAAATGAAGGATGCATCTGCATTTCTTGAGGCAGGACGATCTTTACCTGCATGGGTCACAGGACTAGCATTTATCTCTGCAAATCTGGGAGCTCTTGAAGTAATTGGTATGGCTGCATCTGGAGCCAAATATGGAATGGCAACTGTCCATTTTTACTGGATCGGTGCTATTCCGGCAATGATTTTTCTGGCAATTTTCATGATGCCATTTTACTATGGATCTAAAGCGCGTTCAGTACCTGAATACCTTAAACTTAGGTTCGATGAAAAAACTCGTGGTTTTAATGCTTTTTCATTTGCCATTATGACCATTTTCGCTTCCGGTATCTCTATGTATGCTCTTGCATTATTGATGAAAACCTTATTAGGCTGGAATTTCCACATGAGCCTTGTTGTTTCTGCTGCCATTGTCTTGGTTTACACATACCTTGGAGGACTTAGCTCTGCAATCTACAATGAAGTTTTACAATTTTTCCTGATTGTTATAGGCTTCCTTCCTTTAGTTATTATTGGAATGATAAAAATAGGCGGTTGGGACGGCATGGTTGAAAAGCTTGCAATGGATCCTATGACCAGCGGATTACAGCATTCCTGGCAAAACATTTCTCCTACTCACCCAATGGGCAGCTGGATGGGAATATTCTTCGGATTAGGATTTGTACTTTCATTTGGTTATTGGTGTACAAATTTCCTTGTCGTTCAAAGAGCCATGGCCGCAGGATCTATGAGTGCTGCACGTAAAACACCTCTCATTGGTGCCTTTCCAAAAATGTTTATTCCATTTTTAGTTATTGTCCCTGGAATGATCGCTATTGCCCTTCTTAATTCAGGGGATGAATTATTTGTCCTTCCGATGAAAGGTGGTAGTTATGATTATGATTTAGTTGTTCCGATGCTTCTGCAGCGTTTCCTTCCCGCTGGAGTTCTGGGTCTTGGATTAACTGCACTTATGGCCTCATTTATGAGCGGAATGGCAGGAAATGTAACTGCTTTCAATACTGTATTTACTTATGATATTTATCAAAGCTATATTGTCCCAGGTAAATCAGATAGTCATTACCTCACAGTTGGCAGGATAACTACAATTGTTGGTGTTGCTGTTAGTATTTTAACCGCCTATGTTGCAGCAATGTTCAACAATGTAATGGACTTCCTTCAGCTTATTTTCGCCTTTATAAATGCACCATTATTTGCAGCTTTTCTTATGGGGATGTTCACCAAACGAACCACGGGTCACGGTGCTTTCTGGGGACTTTTAACAGGTACATTCTCTGCTGCCTTAGTCCATGGGTTTACTCAACCTGCTGGTGCAACTAGTCTCGTTAAAGGGGGATGGTCAGGAACCGTATTGAAAGTATTTCCAAGTGAGATGGTTCAGAACTTCTGGATAGCAATTATTGCATTCAGCGTGGCACTTGTCGCTACCATTGTGATATCACAGTTTACTAAACGAACCAAAACTGATGAGGAACTTAAAGGATTAGTATATTCACTTACGCCAAAAGTTGTGGACGATAGCAAACACTGGTATCAGAGTCCCGTTTTCCTTGCTTGGACGGTAGGTGCTATTGCAATTGTTTTAAGTATAATATTCTGGTAACAATTAAAAGAAAATAAAATGGGTTTAGATATAAAAATACCAATTGGCCTGATGTTCACAATCTTTGGAGTAATCCTTGGAATATACGGATTGGCTACAGAGGGAAGCGATATGTACGTTAAATCTCTCAATTATAATGTTAATCTCTGGTCTGGGATAGCAATGTTTATATTTGGTTTAGGGATGTTGTTGTTTTCAGATATCATGAAGAAAAAAGTTAAGAAATAGAATAAAATTAACTGTTCAGGTATTCTCGACAAAATCATACATAAACTTCATAATATAGTTCTAACTATTATATAAAATAGTTTTTATATGTCTCGCCCAGTTACACTATTTACAGGACAATGGGCTGATTTACCCTTTGAAACGGTATGCCAGAAAGCAAAATCTTTCGGGTATGATGGACTAGAACTGGCATGCTGGGGAGATCACCTGGAAATTGATAAAGCAGACGATGCGTATTGTAAAAAGAAAAAGGAAATTCTGGATAAATACGACCTTTAACTATTTGCGATATCAAACCACCTTGTTGGGCAGCAGTTTCTGATCGAATTGATCTTAGACATAAGAGTATTTTACCTGATTATATTTGGGGAGATAGTGATCCCGAGGGAGTAAGACAGCGGGCCGCAGCGGAAATGATTCGTACTGCTGAAGTTGCTAATAGACTAGGTATACAGATAGTGAATGGATTTACCAGTAGTCCAATCTGGCACATGAATTATTCCTTCCCTCCTGTGATAAAGAGATGATAGAAGAAGGGTTTCAGGAATTCGCCAATCGTTGGACACCAATTCTTGACCGGTTTAAGGAATAAGGAATACGATTTGCTCTTGAGGTGCATCCTACACCCCTCATATTTAATATAGCGAAAAGCTAAAAATCAGCTTGTATTAATTGTTTTTTTTGAAAATCGCCAACTATTTTTGACTACTTTACCTCTTTTCAGATAACATTATTACTTTTTTGTCCGCGAAAGTATTGTTATCACCGCTCCAGATAAAACAATTACTGCACCCAAAATACTCAATGAAGTAAAATGTTCTGGTTCTATCCAGGAAACCTCAAGTGCTGCCAGTACAAACATACCAACAAAAGTAAGAATCGGATTTAATGCAATGATCACACTTACTTTTGTAGCTTCTGCATATTTTATAGCAATAGCTAAAAACCCATAGGCAAGCACAGTATTTAAACCAAGGAATATTAGAACCAGCCACTCTGCAAGACTTTGCTGAGACATTTGGTTAATGTCAATAAAAGGGAGAAACAATAAACTGCAGAAAGCATATATCACAAGATTTAGCTGATTTGGGCCTAGTTTGGCAACCAGTCCTTTTTGCAGACTCGCAAAAACAGCCCACGCAATACCACCTCCGGAAACCAGAAGAATGCCCTTCGTATAATCTCCGTTTATTCCTTTCAATGCAATTAATTGCTCATAATAAAACAAAGCAATTCCAATTAAAACCATAAGAAAACCGATAATATGCTTCCAGCCTACCTTTTCCTTATAAATAAAAATTCCTGCAAGTGCAAATCCCACGGAACCAAGTTGAATAAAAACCTGAGCATTTGAAGGAGATGTATATTTTACCCCTGAAATAAAACCAAGATAATTAATTCCAAGGAAAAAAGCTGCTACCAATGCAGTCAAAGGAGGGCGTTTCAGAAGAACAATATCTTTTCTGTCGAAAAACAACATCCAAACTAAAAGCACAAAAAAGGAAAAACTGAAACGAAACCAGACTACTGAAACTGGATCTAAAGTGCTAACGGAAAACTTTAAGGCAATGGCAAGCACTCCCCACAAAAGCGCCGTAAAACCAGCGTAGATTAAGCCTTTAGATTCAGAATTTTCTGTTTTCATAAAAAAAATTAATTGCAAAGAAACATAAAAAACAGGTGAGTTTGATTTGTAATTGATATTACAAAAAACAATTCTTAAACAATTACCTTTATATTTAGTTATATCAAAGAAAGAATTATGAGTAAAATCCTATTATAAAGGCATAAAATTTTTAGTGCTAATCCAAAGTTTCTTTCTTCAAAAAAATGTTTACTTTAATAGTTTATTTTATCAGTTTCTGATATCCCTATATTAAAAAACGATTCTGAATGAAGAAAATCCTTCTTGCTTTCATAGCATTTAGTCTTTTTTTAAATTCCTTCTCTCAGGAATTGTATATCCCTCGAGATATACAAAAAGCCTATGATTCAGGGTCTCGCTCTAAGGATGGAAAACCAGGTAGACATTACTTTCAGAATCGAACAAATTATAAAATTGAAGCAGATTTTGATCCATCAACAAGGATCCTCAAAGGTTCTGAAGTTATTAAATACAGTAATAAAAGTAAATATGCCCTTAAATACATTGTTGTACGTTTATACCACAACATTTTTAAGGAAGGTGGCATTCGTGGTCGTGAAGTTGACCCAGACGATACCAACCACGGAATGAAGATCACAGAAATTACCATAAAAGGAAAAAAATGTGATTTTGAAACTGATAATTGTGTTTTACGGGAAAGCCAAACCAATATTTTTCTTCCATTTAATTGCGCAGCAAATTCCGATGCTGAAATTGAAATTAAATGGGAATTTACAATGCCTGCAAAGCCTTATGACCGATTTGGTGGTTATAATGAGAATACTTTTTTTATGGGTTACTGGTATCCTCAGGTTTCTGTTTTCGACGATATCAATGGCTGGGATATATTTGATTACAATTCAGTAGCTGAATTTTATACTGAATATGGAGATTTTGATGTGGAAGTTACCGTTCCGGAAAATTACATAATTTGGGCAACAGGTACTCTGCAAAATCCTTCAGGTGTTCTGCAGAGTAAATATTTAGAGCGATACAAAAATGCTGCAAAATCAGACGAAGTAATCAAAGTAATTGAACATCAAGACCGTGAAGACACATTGGGCGTAACTCTCAAGGGACTAAATAGCTGGCGTTTTAAAGCCGAAAATGTTAATGACTTCGCCTTTGGAACAAGCAGTACCTATCTCTGGGATGCCAGCTCTATAAAAAGCATTTCCGGAAAGAATATCCTTATACAATCTGCCTATAATCCTAATTTTCAAAGCTTTGATAAGGTTGTCAATATTGCCAAATGGAATATCTCTGAACTTGAGAGTACTCTACCTGGAGTTGCTTATCCTTATCCTTCAATGACAATCTTTAATGGGATTGGAGGCATGGAATACCCTATGATCGTTAACGACCACGACGGTAATCTGGTAGAAACCATTTTTGTTACAAGTCATGAAATTGCTCATACATATTTTCCATTTCTCGTTGGCACTAACCAGCGACGACACGGTTGGTTTGACGAAGGAATAATTACCATGATGGGAATGGAAGTACATTTTACTCATGACAGTACAATGAACCTTAGAAAAACCTATAATGAGTATTACCCGCTTGTTGCAGGGACCCAACAAGATATTCCTCAAATGGTGAATTCTATTATAATTCCTGAAAGTGTATTTCAATTGCACGAATATGTTAGGCCTAGTCTTGCATTTTGGACTCTCAAAGATATTATGGGTGCTGAATTATTTAAAAAATGTGTACTTGAATTCATCCGCAGATGGGAAGGGAAACATCCTACGCCATGGGATTTCTTTTATACTTGTAATAATGTAACAGGAGAAGACTATTCTTGGTTTTTCGAAGCCTGGTTTAACAAATATGCATACACTGATTTAGCCATTAATTCCGCAAAATATGACAACCAAAATCTTGAAATAAACATTGAAAATAAAGGTGGGATGCCTTTCCCTGCTAGAGTTCTGATTAAATATTCAGATGGAAGTCAGGATATAAAAATATTGGATGGTAAACAGTGGAGAAAATCAAATATCTATACTATCTCTTTTCAGACCAATAAAAAGCCTGTTAATGTTCAGCTGGATACTTCCGGTTATCCGGATTGCAACGAAGGAAATAATCAGGTAAAATTCAAATAGTTTCTACATGAAAAATGACGGGAAAATTCGCTGTCCTTGGTGCGGAACGGATCCATTGTATGTGAAATATCATGATGAAGAATGGGGTGTACCAGTTCATGATGATGCTAAGCATTTCGAATTTCTGGTACTTGAATCCGCTCAGGCCGGTTTAAGTTGGCTCACAGTATTAAGGAAAAGAGAAAATTACCGAAAAGCCCTTGATGGATTCGATGTTCTTAAAATTTCAACGTATGATGACAAAAAACTAGAAGAACTTCTTTTGAATCCCGGGATTATCAGAAACAGGTTAAAACTGAAGGCTACAACTACAAATGCACAAAAATTTCTTGAAATTGTCAGAGAATTCGGAAGTTTTGACCATTACATTTGGTCTTTCACAAATAATAAAACCATTACTAATTCTTTTAAGTCAATATCAGAATTACCAGCAAAAACTGATCTTTCAGACCGTCTTTCCAAAGACATGATTAAAAGGGGATTTAAATTTGTCGGTTCAACAATTATTTACGCACATCTTCAGGCAATTGGAGTGGTTAATGATCATCTTACTGATTGCTTCAGGAGACTGTAATTCAAATTAAGATAGCGTTTTTAATAGAAAGGGTACTTCCAGAAATTAAACTCCAAATGCTTTTTAGTCAAAAAGTCCATCATCCCTGATAAGTAAAAGGATAGAAGATTGTGGTAGAATTACATATTTCTCTTTATGAAATTCAATTTCCCAACCGCTGTTTTGTAAATAAATGGCAAGATCACCTTCAACGGGTTGCAATGGAACATACCTGACTTTCTCTGCCGTTTTCCAGGGTTCTTCGCTATCGTTTATAGCAGGAATAGGGTATCCAGGGCCTACTTTTACAACGTACCCGCTATGTAGCTTTTCATTTTCTGATACTGTGGGAGGAAGATAAAGCCCCGATTTAGTCTTCTTCTGATTATTCCGTGGCTTAACAAGTACCCGGTCTCCAATTATTATAAATTTATGCAAATCCTTTTCGTCAATCTGTAAATCCATATAGATTTCTTTTTAACAAAGCTAATAAATGGTTTGAATACCTATTACAGCAAGCATCATTTTAGCCCATAAATGCCGAAGTGCCCGCAGTTTAAAACTACAGGCACTTCGAAATTAAAAAAACTAATATATACAATCAAAAAAACTATCTGAAGGAAATTCCTAAACCAGTTGTAAATACTGAATAATTAGCTTTCGTATAGTCGAAATGGATAGTGAGAACACCAAGTTTAAGGCGGAAACCGGCATTAAGCCTTAAGTCTTTGTTATTTTGCATCCTAAACTGCAAAGGATCCTTAAGTACACCTGCATCAGTTACAACAGCTTTGCCCATATTTGGACCTGAAGTAGCTATACTAGGAAAAGGATAATAGCCATTCAGTCCAAGATCAACGTTTGAACTTGCATATCCAATTGCCTGATAAAAAGAAATAATTGGCAATGTCTCAGATACTATAAGATTTATAGTCCAAGAAGAGGCAACCATCTCAAGTTTTTGATTATCGAAAATTCTGGAATTCATTGGATCAGTTTCGTCTATAACCGGAGCTGCTGCATTGCTAAGACTAGCAGGATCATAGTTTATATTGGCAAAAGTAGTTAGCTTAGTATATCCACCTTGTGCAGTGATATCAAGTACAGGGAGTCTTTTTAATGCAGGGATATGTTGTAAAATGCTATGTCGTCCTCCAACACCCCAAAGTCCAATATTTCCAGCATTTCCAAGTGGAAGAGATGGAAGGTAACGAACTGAAACATCGGTTCCGAAGGGAAGCCCAATGGTTAACTGAGCCATTGGCAAGGGAATCATATTTACACCGGTACCTTTTGGAAGGGTATATTCAGCCACTTTTATATTTGTATAAGGTGCAGGTCCAAAATATTGAAGTGTAGGGGGAGCTTCGGAGCGTTTTCCTGCGATTGTTGGACTCATTGGTCCTCCTGAAATAACTGTACCTGGGCTAAGCGAAAGTTTTGAAACGTCAAATGAACGAGCAGCTGGAGGAGCCCATGCAGTATTGACAGTAATTGTTAAATCAAATCCACCGAGTTTGTGGACTTTTCCGCTGTTGTACCAACCTGCATTAAGGTCAGCACCAAGAATGTTGGCATATGGAGTCAGATACTCCTGGAATAGAGCCTGAGCATCTGCCGGTCCACCTTTCAAAAAGCTAACATCCGATAATTGGGAATATAATGCAGACTGCATTCCTAGCGCAATTACCAGACTGAGAAATACTATACGTAAATTTTTCATTTTATAAAGTTTAGGATTTAATGGTTACTAATATACAACTTTTTACTTTTAATTAGCAAAATGATGTTTAATCAATTTTATACACTATAGACAATCGGGGAGCGGTTTTTGTTGCATAAATATTCTGCTAATTGGAAAATTTCACAATAATACCTTCCGATTCTAATTTACATGCTATAATTTAACTTTTGGCCAATTTACAAATTCAATATGAAACCTTAACTTTTTCGATTAATTTTGATGTCAGGATAAACAAATTTAAATGACCCCAAACCAGCCCTTAGCAGATAGAATGCGTCCCGGAACTCTTGATGAATACGCAGGACAAATTCATCTTGTTGGAAAAGACGGGGTCATCCGCCGTATGATTGAAAGTGGTAATGTATCCTCATTTATTCTTTGGGGTCCGCCGGGAGTGGGGAAAACAACTCTCGCGAAAGTAATTTCGCATTTGCTTGAACGTCCATTTTACACTTTAAGCGCTGTAACTTCCGGTGTTAAAGATGTCAGAGAAACCATTGAAAAAGCCAAACAAACTCGTTTCTTTGGCCAACCATCCCCTATCCTTTTTATTGACGAAATTCATCGTTTCAATAAATCACAACAGGATTCCCTTCTTGGTGCTGTTGAACAAGGTATTATTACGCTAATTGGCGCAACTACTGAGAATCCTTCATTTGAAGTAATCTCCCCTCTCCTTTCACGCTGTCAGGTTTATGTTTTAAAGGGATTAGAAAGAAGTGAACTCGAAGGCCTTATCGAAACCGCACTCAAAACTGATGTTTACCTGAAAAAACTGAAAATTGAAATTATTGAAAATGAAGCATTACTTCAATATTCAGGGGGAGACGCAAGAAAACTTTATAATGCTCTTGAGCTTGTTGTGAATGCAAGTATGGGAGAAACCTCAACCGATAATGGTAAAATACTGATCACCAACGATATCGTAAAAAAGATTATTCAAGAGAATATGGCTATTTACGATAAAAATGGAGAAATGCATTATGACACGATTTCTGCATTTATAAAAACAGTCAGAGGAAGTGATCCTGATGCTGCGGTATATTGGCTTGCAAGAATGCTTGAAGGTGGTGAAGATATAAAATTTATTGCCCGTAGATTACTGATTCTTGCAGCCGAAGATATAGGTCTCGCAAATCCAAATGCATTGCTAATTGCCAATAATTGTTTTCAGGCAATACATATTATTGGCATGCCTGAAGCAAGGATTATTTTGTCTGAGGCAACAATTTACCTGGCAGCATCCCCAAAGTCGAATTCGGCTTATCAGGCAATTGACGGAGCCCTTGCAGAGGTTAGAAAATCTGGCAATCTATCTGTCCCTCTACATCTCAGAAATGCTCCAACCAAATTAATGAAAGATTTAGGTTACGGAAATGATTATAAATATGCTCATTCTTATGATGAACATTTTATTGATGAGAACTATTTCCCCAAAGAGCTTAAAAACAGTAGCTTTTATTCACCCGGTGAAAATCCAAGGGAAAAGGAAATGAAAGAAAGGTTAGGCCGACTTTGGAAAGACAGATTTAAATAGAAATGCAGTTTAATTTGTACTTTGTATGCTCATAAAACACGAATCTTGAAATAAAAGAACAAAAAATATAATTCTTAACTATGAATCCAATTTCTTCAGTCCCGGGAATTAAACATACTGAAAGTGGCAACTTCTTTCTACTATCCGGCCCTTGCGCCATTGAAGGTCGGGATATAGCCATGTCAATCGCTGAAACCATTGTGAAAATTACCGATAAATATAAAATACCATATGTATTTAAAGGAAGCTACCGAAAGGCAAACCGCTCCAGAATAGATTCTTTTGCAGGGATTGGTGATGAAAAAGCTCTGAAAATTCTGGCTGAGGTCAGCCAAACTTTCAACATTCCGGTAATTACTGATATTCATTCTGCTGATGAAGCTGATATGGCTGCAGAATATGTTGATATACTTCAGATTCCTGCATTCTTATGCCGTCAAACAGATTTGCTGGTTGCCGCTGCAAAAACTGGTAAATGGGTGAATGTTAAAAAAGGACAATTTGTTTCACCTTCATCGATGATTTTCGCTATAAACAAAATAATAGATTCTGGTAATGAGCGTGTTATGCTAACCGATCGCGGCACTATGTTCGGCTATCAGGATATTGTTGTCGATTACCGGGGAATTGTTGAGATGAAAAAATTCGGCAAGCCGGTTGTTTTGGATATCACTCACTCCTTGCAGCAACCGAACCAATCTTCAGGAATTACAGGCGGAAAACCAGAGCTTATCGAGACCATTGCCCGTGCAGGTATTGTAACTGGTGTTGATGGCCTCTTCTTGGAAACTCATCCTGATCCTGCAAATGCCAAATCAGATGGTGCCAATATGCTTGATCTGAAAAATCTTGATAAACTTTTATTTAATCTTACGAAAATCAGAGAAACTGTTTTAACTTTAAAATAAAAACAATGAAAAAGGAATTTGAAAGGGAGATCCTTGATACAATGAGCAAAGATCCTGGAAATTGGAAAGGTGCTTTTTATTTTAATAAGAAAGACTCAAGAATTTTGGTTCCTAAACTCATTCCTTCCATGGGATATACATTAAATTTTGCGCACCCGGTTTCATATATTGGATTAATTTCGATTCTGCTTATTGTTATAATTTCAGCTTTTATAAACTAAAATTTGTTTATTTTCCTTCAAACCAAAATCAATATTCACAATCAATTATTTTCTCACATGAAAAAACTACTCATTATTTTGTCTGTATTTATACTTTCATCTGGTATTTCAGGCAACGCACAATCGGTCAAATCCATTTTAAAAAAGCATTATGCTGCCATCGGGCAATCACGGATTAATCAAGCAGAAGGAGCTGTCATGAAGGGAGTTATTAACCAGATGGGCATGGAATTACCCTTTGCAATGTATTACAAAAAAACAGGAAAAGTAAGATTCGAGGCCTCATTTCAGGAAATGAAAATTATTCAGGCATATGACGGTAAAATTGGTTGGATGATCAACCCTATGTCAGGCCCATCACCTTCAGATATGGGTGTAAGCGAAACCAAAGCGGTTAAGGATATGGGAGAATTTGAAGGTCGTCTTTACAATTGGAAGAAAAAGAATTATAAAGTGACTTACGAAGGCGATGAAGATTATAATGGTGTAAAAGTCCACAAGATCAAATTAGTTACACCTGATGAAGTTACAGAAGTTTATTACATTAATTCTAATAGCTTCCTTGTAGAAAAGATTGATTCAAAAGCCAAAATGCAAGGTCTGAATGTTGAATCAACTAAAACAGTTTCTGATTACAGGACCATTGATGGTTCGCTCATGCCTTTCAAAATGGAAATTTCCATGGATGGCCAATCAAATGTTGTGATGGATATTACAAGTTTTGAATTTAAAAAAGCATCTGAAATTGAAGATTCTTTATTTACAAAACCTGTTACTCAATAAGTATTTTAATTTTACTTTTATTTCAATGAATTGCCCCGAGGCCGAGCCATCGAGGTATCAAAAGGAGGAATCAAACCTGTCATGTTTAATGTCGCCAAAAACAAAAAATCAGCGTTTCTAACTTGTTTTTTTTTGAAAATCGCCAACTATTTTTGACCACATACCCAATTAGTTGGAGTAAATACAGAAGAGGGAGTCAGTCTGACTCCCTCTTCAATTATATCGCAGCTGGTCTGTAAGCCAGGTTCTGTATCCCGCCAGACGGGACTTCTATCATTTATCTAAGCGACCTACCCTCCGGGGTTATTTGTTAACTCTTGCAAAAGCTCAAGCTAACAAAGAAAAAGCGAGCAACTTCCATTGCCCGGTATATTTGGTCTTGCAACCCGCAAGCTGAACGGCTGCGAATGTCACCATTCGCACCGGTAGGCTCTTACCCTGCCTTTTCACCCTTTCCGCATAAAGCGGTGGTTATTTTCTGTTCCAGTACTATACCCTCACGGATATCTGCGCTTTCGGCAGTACGGTGCTCTGCGTTGCCCGGACTTTCCTCCCCTCGTGAAACACGAGAAGCGATAGAACGACCTGCTGTTAGCGCAAAGATAAAGAAAACTTATGGGATGAGCACCATAGTTGCTCCATAGCCATATTCCTTGAAACTTGCATCCTGATACTGAAGATCAGGGTATTTTTCATCAAGTGCTTTCCGCAAGCTAAATTTCAGTTTCCCGTTTCCTACTCCGTGAATAAATACAATTCGTCTTGTTTTATGTATTACAGCAGTATCCAATGAAACTTTAAACCTTGCCATCTGCATTTCAATGATTTCTCCATTGCTAAGCCCTGAAAAGTCTTCTGTTATCGCTTCAATATGCAAATCAACTTCTTCAGGTTCATTTTTTGCTTTCTTAATTTCGCGGGATAAAGGTTCCGGCTTTTTTCCTTCAAATTTCTCTTTTAAAAGACTTGTTAAATCAGTTCCTACCGAATTTGAAAATCTATTCTTCTTATTAAAATTAAAGACGCTGAATACGAGAGCTTTATGTTCAAAATAATCGTTTTCAACCAGTACTTTACCCGAGTATATTTCAGATGGATTTACATAAACCGACAAAACAATTGGCTCCTTCAACTGATAAAAATCCTCCTTAAATAACAAAACCTGTATATCAAACCGAATGAGATTATTTAAATTATCAGGGAGGAACTTTCGCATTTTCACCTGTGTACGCGAATCCATGGATCCCTGATCAAATAAAAGTGCCTCTTCACCGTGTCTGGATATTACATAATGAATATTGTAGGAAGAGTTATTGATCATGTAGGCAAACAAATCAGAACTTTGCGGCTTTGGGAATATTGCAAAACAAAGCTCTTCATCAGTGCTTGGAACTTTTTCAACTTTAGGGACTGTACTTTTTTTCGAGGGAAATACAAATTCCGGCTTTGAATCCGGTTTTTGCTGAGTCTCAGTGTCCCTATGCGGCATAAAATTTCCAGAATCAATGACCAGCTGAGCAATCAATACAGGTATTTCAAAACCATCCGAAGTTCTTACCATCACCTTTGTTTTATCCAGAAAGGAAGTCACAATTCCACCCCCAACATCATTCAGAAACTTAACCTTATCACCTGTCTTTAAAATCATTTCGTAGTATTTTGGGCAAATTTAGTATTTTTGCACTGCCTTTTCGGAAAAATATTAATTGATTCAAATAGATTCATACAACATTTGCGAAATGGAATTGATTTTACAGAATGAAAATACCTTCCTACATAAACATTCAGGATTTTAACTATACTCTTCCTGAGGAAAAAATTGCCAGATATCCATTAGAATCAAGAGATTCTTCAAAATTACTTTATTTTAAGGATGGGATAATTGAAAACCGCCAGTTCACGGAATTACCAGATTTATTGACGGAACAATATCATCTGATTTTTAATGACACAAAAGTAATTCAGGCAAGATTACTTTTTAAAAAACAAACAGGAGCCATCATTGAGATATTTTTGCTGGAGCCCTTCCTTCCCTCTGAATATCAGTTAGCATTTGGCTCAAACCATGAATGTGTGTGGAAATGTTTAATTGGAAATGCAAAAAAATGGAAAAATGAAGTTCTTCAACTTGAGATTTCTATTGGAGATCAAAGCACCACTCTTAATGCTGAACATTTCAAAACCGAAGGAACTTACTTTCTTATCAGGTTTTTCTGGAACAACGATAAATTGTGTCTTTCAGATATTATAGAAAGTGCAGGAAGCACCCCTATCCCGCCTTACCTGAATAGAAAAGCTGAAGACTCCGACAGTATTAGGTATCAGACAGTTTATTCTGTTAATGAAGGTTCTGTTGCTGCACCTACAGCCGGACTTCATTTTACAGATGACATTATGGAATTACTCGAGAAAAAATCAATCTCTCAAACAAAGTTAACCCTGCATGTTGGCGCCGGAACATTCGTGCCTGTAAAGGCCGAAAATGCTCGTGATCATGTGATGCACGCTGAACATATTTACATCAACAGAAAAAGTATCGAAAGTCTGTTTAAGTCGGAAAAGAAATTTATTGCCATTGGAACAACCAGCGTACGGACACTTGAGAGTTTGTACCATATTGCTGTCAGGATAAAAAATGGTATTGATATTAGAAATGAATTGTCGCTTGAACAGTGGGATGCATATAACACTTCTTCATCTCTTAGCAGGAAAGAATGCTTTGAAAGTATCTTGTTTTATATGGATGAACTTAAAACCGATACTTTTAAAATGTCAACGAGAATTATGATTACACCGGAATACAAATTCAGAATGGTTGATGGGATAATCACCAATTTTCATCAGCCAGCCAGCACTCTGCTTCTGCTTATTTCAGCCTATATCGGTGATGACTGGAAAAAAGTTTATAATCATGCACTTCAAAATAATTACAGATTTCTTAGTTATGGGGATAGTTCGCTTTTAATGATAACAAAGAAATAAAGGCTTTAGACCTGATTTTTCACATCATTTCCAAACGAAGAAACACTCATGCAATCATTTATTTTTTAGAAGCTCTTTTAGTCTGTTTACAAAATTATTTACATCTTCTTCGGTTGTGTCGAAGGATGCCATCCATCGGTATTCAGACCGACCTTCGTCCCAGGAATAAAAGAAATATTCACTCTGCAGATCAGAAACAATGCTTTCAGGAAGAATAACGAATACGCCATTTGCCTGAACTTCCTGAGTTATTGATATTTCTTTTATGTCCTTAACTCTCTGAAAAAGTAAATTTGCCATTTTATTTGCCTGAGTGGCGTTGGATTTCCAAAGGTCATTTTCAAGAAAAGCATTAAACTGAGCAGAAATATACCTCATTTTAGAGGCGAGTTGCATTCCTTGTTTACGATTATATTTAAAATCATCGGCCATTTCTGAATCAAAGAAAATGACTGCTTCGCCATACATCATTCCATTTTTTGTTCCTCCAAATGAAAGAACATCAACACCAGTATTGGTAGTAAAATCTGCGAAACCCATTTCGAGAGATACAGCGGCATTGCTAATTCTTGCCCCATCCATATGTAATTTCATATCATGAGCATGAGCAAAATCAGCAAGTTCCTTAATTTCAGAAGGAGTATAAACGGTTCCCATTTCAGTTGTCTGTGAAATGGATATAATTTTTGGCTGAGAATGATGTTCAGATCCAAACCCGTGCATATATTTATTAATTCCCTCAATTTTTAATTTCCCATCGCTGCATGGCACAGTCAGGAGCTTGCAGCCGGTATATTTTTCTGGCGCTCCGCATTCGTCAACGTTAATGTGTGCTGTTTCAGCACAAATAATTGCATTGTAAGATTTAGTCAAAGAATTGAGTCCTAGCACATTTGCAGCTGTTCCATTAAAAACCAGAAATGCTGCGCTTTTTGGACCAAATATTTTTTGAAGACTCTGGATTGCACTACTAGTATAAGGATCATCACCGTATGCTATGGAATGTCCAATATTAACATCATTAAGTGCTTTCATGATCAATGGATGTACTCCTGCATTATTGTCGCTTGCAAAACCTCTTTTTAGCATTATCGTATGGTATAAATTATATAACGGATTAAATATCTTTCTAATTATTTAAATATCAGCCTTTAAAAATTCTGGCAGTATTTAAAGCTTCGGAGACTTGCAGCAAAGAAGAATAGTAAATCACCTAAACTCAAAAACAAAACAAAAGTAGATATTTGACCATTTAAAACAAATTGGTACATTAGACTTATATTTGCATCCGGTATTCAATTATTAATTTTTTGAAATGGGAACTACAAAAAAAGCAGGCAGGTATAATAGGGTACATTCTCAAATAGAGGAATTACTTCATAAAACCGACGATCCTATTTCCAAAATGGCTACGATAAATGCGATTCTGCATCATAAAATGGATCATTTTTTCTGGACGGGTTTTTATTTAATTCATGACGGACAATTGCGGGTTGGACCCTATCAGGGACCTGTCGCTTGCCAGATTCTTGAAAAAAATAAAGGAGTTTGCTGGTCGGCAATTAATGGTGGTAAAACTATTATTGTCCCAGATGTTGAGAAGTTTTCAGGGCATATTGCCTGCGATTCACGTTCCAAATCGGAAATAGCTATTCCAATAAAAGATGAAAAAGGAATGATTATCGGAGTATTGGATGTTGATAGTCAGATTTCAAATAATTTTGATGATGAAGATGCTGCTTACCTCGAAAAAATAACTACACTAATTTTTAATCCCCAAATATGAAAAAGGAATGGATGCATAGTCTTGATGCAGCAATCACAATTTGTGATAAAAAAGGCGTGATTGTATACATGAATCGTAAATCGGTCGAAAGTTTTGCAAAAGATGGTGGAAAAAAGCTACTTGGAACGAATCTTATGGAATGCCATTCCCCTGAAGCAGGAAAGAAAATTATGGAGATGTTAAAAACTCAGAAGGAGAATGTTTACAGCATTGAAAAGAACGGAGTGAAAAAGCTTATTGTACAAAAACCTGTGTTTGAACATGGCAACTTCGATGGCTTAATTGAAATGAGCATAGTGCTGCCGAATGAAATGCCTCATTTCATAAGAGATTGATCATTTCCCTTTTCTCCAACCAAAAATATTTCGACTTTGACTATCTGAAGCAGGTCCGAAAGAAATTTTATCATGACTTACGTACCTTACATCTTCCACCACATAAAATGCATTTGGATTATAAGCTTCGATAAGGTCAATTAGTTTCTGTATTTCTTTCCTTTTTACCAAAGTATAAATCACATGAACATCATTATCTTTTCCTCTGGCATCAATAATTGTGGCGCCGTAACCCTTATTATGCAATTCGCTGATTAGCTGATTGTCTTCCTTTTTGGTAATTATTCGAACTAGATTAACACCAATTGCAAGCCGTTCTTCAATCTTCATTCCAATAAAATTACCTGTAGCAAACCCTCCTGCCCAGGCAAGGTAAGTGAATACATTATCCAAATGTTGAATAATATTGCTAATTGCAATGACCCAAATCAATACTTCGAAAAAGCCAAGGATTGGAGCAACGTTTTTATTTCCCCGGGAAACAAAAATAATCCTCAGTGTTCCAAGGGTAACGTCGGTGATTCTGGCGAAAAAAATAAGCACTGGAATTACGACAAAAGAGAAAGTTTCACTTTGCATAAATTCAGCCGAAAAGATATGCGACAGCATTAAACAAGATTGTTAATCAATTCAACAATTTTATCCAAAGAGTAAGGCTTGGTAATTAATTCATCGAAGCCTGCATCACTGTAATCTTCAAAGAAAAGGGTCGGATTATGAGCTGTAAGAGCAATAATTGGAACTGCATTTTTTGGAGAAGGAAACGTTTTACGGATTAAATCTGTTGTTTCAAGACCATTCATAACCGGCATTTCAATATCCATTAAAATTAGATCGAAACTTTCGTTTTCAAAAAAATCTACGGCCTGTTTGCCATTTTCAGCTTGAACTGATTGGTGTCCAAGAGTTTTAATAAGCTCCGATAATAATAATCGGTTCGTAAATATGTCGTCTACTATTAAAATTCTCAAAGTTTTCATTAATATAATAATGCGGTTAAAAACCAAAGATAACAAAAAACCTAAACTCCGGTTAATTGTTTTAAGTTTTAACAAATGTGAGTTTTTTAGATAAAAATATCCCTGAATACAGCAACCTTAATCAACAAAAAAATAAATCCCGCGTTTTGGTAAAAATCGCTAAATTAGTGTGATTTATTTTATGGATAATGACAACTATTTATAGTCAGGAGAGCAAACTTATAAACGTAGTAACTGGTTTATTATCTGGTTTTTGCATAAGCCTTTTGTTTTATTTCCTGTTGTTATTTTCACAGGATATTCCGTTTACTTTTCAGAGTTTTTTGAACCTTCATACCCAAAACCCTTTCATTTTCTTTATCGATTTGTTTCCGTTTCTATTTGCAATTGCCAGCTATTTCATTTTCCAATCATTTCGAAGTAAGCAACTGTTATTCGAATCTTCATTAAAAAGTGTTAGTAATATAATTGAGCTAGCATTAAGCTTTTCAAGAAATCTCACTCATGGAATTCTCACTCCGTTTGATAAAAATAGAAAGGATTCACATGAATTACTGGAATCACTAAATGAGTTGAGAGAAACACTGATCAAAAACACCGAAACTGAGGCTGCTCGTGCAAACGAAGACCGAAAAAGAAACTGGGCCTCTGAAGGTCTTGCTATGTTTGGCGAAATTCTCCGGGTTCAGGAGGATAAAATGGAAGACCTCGCCTATAAATTAATAAGCACACTTGTTAAATACCTGAAAGCAAATCAGGGCGGTTTTTTTCTGATTGAAACCGATTCATCCCACAAGAAAACCATTCAGATGTTGGCTTGTCATGCATACGACAGAAAGAAATTTGCTAATAAAACTATTCAATGGGGTGAAGGTCTAATTGGAACCTGTGCACTTGAAAAAAAGACTATTTACTTGCTTGATATACCTGAACATTATCTGACTATTTCGTCGGGGCTGGGGAAAGCAAATCCTGGTGTTCTTGTCATCATACCTATGCTCGTTAACGGCGAAGTACAGGGAATTATTGAAATTGCTTCATTCATAAAATTTGAAGAATATCAGATTGAATTTATCGAAAAAGTTGCCGATAGCATTGCCATGACCCTTACAAATATTAGAGGCAATCTACGAACCACCAATCTTTTAAGAGAAACTCAGGCTCAGGCAAAAGAACTTGCTCTTCAGGAAGAAAAAATGAGGCAAAACATGGAAGAGTTAAAAGCAACTCAGGAACAAGCTGCAATTCAGGCAGAACGGTTCATAAGCTTCTCGACTTCTGTTAACCATACCATGATCAGGGCTGAATATGATAAAGATGGGAACCTGCTTTATGCGAATACGAAATTCCTGAAGAAACTGGGATATATTGGTAACCGGGAAGTTGAAGGCAAACACATTTCTCTCTTTATTCATGAAAAAGACCGTAATTGGTTTAATGAAATATGGACCGGTTTAGCGCAAGGCGGAAAGCATTTTGAGGGATATATGAAGCACATTACCAAACAGGGATTAGATCTCTGGACAATGGCTACCTACACAAGCATAAGGCGCGATGATGGATCTGTAGAAAAAATCCTCTTTCTTGCAATTGACACCACCGAACAGAAAAAACAAAGCCTCGATTTCGAAAGTCAGATTGCAGCCCTAAACCGATTAAGTCTTAAAGCGGAATTTGCTCCAGATGGGAAGCTCCTCACAACCAATGAATTATTTATCAATGCCTTCAAATATTCTGAACACGAAATGCAGCAGATGAGTATCTTTGATTTTTTGGATACAAAAAATCTTGAAGGTTTTAACGAATTATGGGAGGCTGTTATTACCGGGAAACCTTTTCAGGGTCAATTGAAATTTCTTAATAAGTATGAAGAGGAAAAATGGTTCAGGGTTTCGTTTACATCAGTAAATGACATGTATGAAGAAGTAGCTAAGGTTGTTTTTCTAGCCAATGAAATCACTAATGAAAAGATGATGGAAATGGATAGTCGAAGACAGACTGAACAACTTAAACTTCAGGAAGAAAAGCTTCGCTTTGCAAGTATTGATCTGAATCGCAAAATTAATGAAAATAATGCTGTTTGGCTTAAACAGAAGAATGATATGAACGGCGAAATAGATCTTTTAAAATCGATTCTTATTAAGAGTAATGAAATTATTCTCTCCTTTGATAATACCGGAATCCTTATATTTCTGAACAAAAGAGCTGAAAATTTCTGGAAAGTCAAATCAAAAGATTCTATTGGATTGCCAGCACTGGAATGTTTTAAAAACAATCCGAATTTTCCCGAAAGTCTTATCAATCTTATCGATCCGGCGAAATCAAAATTATTTGAAAAAACCAGTATTGAACTTACAACTGAAAATGGGAAAAAGGAAACCATGAAGGTGAAATTAAGTAATCTTGATTACACTGGAAAAATAGTTTATACTCTCTATCTTTTTTAATCTCGCGTTGCTTTCAGGTTATTATTGAAATATTTTATAATTTGGTTTTTCTAAAAAAGAAAAAATGATGCTCAAGGATTCAACTTATTTTATAAGCAGCACTTTAAAAAAATATTTAAACAAAAATATAAGTCTGCAACTTACATTTCTGGGGCAATTACCTTTCCCTGTATTACTCTTTGATAAAGAAAACCTGATCAGGTTCTTCAACCATGAAGTTTTGAAATCTTTTAATTTTAAGGAATCCGAACTGGCAGATTCTCCAGTGCAGAAATTACTTTTAAGTCAAGGCGAAAAACAAAATCCCTCAGAAATTCCGAATTTAATAAAGAGTCGGAAATTTAAGAGTTTTGAAAAAGAAATAACAGGAGGAAATGGGAAACGGCAAAATGTAATTATTTCATTCAAACCTTCTGAAATATTTGGTTCTCTTCCAATGATGGAATTATTTTTTCAAATTCTCCCGGGAGTTAATAAAGTATCCGGAATCCAAAAAATCAATAGTGATTCTTTGGCTGTTGCAAATATGGCTTATTGGGAATTAAATAGTGAGAAATCCCAATTTACTTTTAGCAAAGAATGTTTCAGGCTTTTAGCGACCAGTAGTGTTAGTGGTAGTATATCATATGTCGACCTGCTGGCAACACTCCCTCGAAAAGAAGATAGAGAAACCATTGAAAAAGGTCTTATTTCAATTACAAATACTGACCAGATTTTCCGAACTGATTTTAAAGTTAAAAGCTACCTTATTGACGGAAGCGAAAACAGGGTTCTCAGGATGTATTCAAAATGGATTTCAGATAACCGTTCAGGTTATTATGCAGGTTTTTTTCAGGATATTTCTGAAAATAAAAAAATTGAAAAGGAGTTATTAAAAGCAAAAGAAAAAGCTGAGCGTGCAGACCGTCTTAAATCTCATTTTCTCACCAATTTGTCTTATGAGATTCGAACTCCGATGAACGCTATTCTTGGATTTGCTGAATTACTTAACCAAGGTGACCTTAGCAAAGAGCAAAAACACGATTACGCAAAAATAATCCGATTGAAAGGTAATAGTCTGCTAACACAGATTGATGAGGTTACTGAGCTTTCTAAATTTGAAACAGGCAATATAGCTATCAATAAAACCGAATTTGAATTGAATCCTTTGCTAACGGATTTATATACTGAGTATGAAGCAAAGCGTATACAAAAGGCAAAAACAAATATCAAATTGGAACTTAAAGTTCCCGATGAACTTGCTAATGAAATGATATTCACCGATCCTGGTAGATTAGAACAGATGCTTTCAAATTTGCTTTCAAATGCAATAAAGTTTACAGAAAAAGGAGAAATAGAATTTGGATATAAAAAATCTGGGAAATTTTATAAATTTTTCGTCAAGGATACGGGCATTGGAATTGAAGAAGAAGATCAAAACCTTATCTTCAATAAGTTTCATGAAATTGAGGATATCCCAACCAAAAAATATGGAGGAAGCGGACTAAACCTTACTATTTCAAAACACATTGTTGAATTACTCGGTGGAAAAATAAAGCTTAAGTCCGAACCCAACAAAGGGTCCAGATTTCAGATCAATATTCCTGTTGAATCTTCCAGAAAAAAAACATCCGATCTCACTGAATTCAACGAGTTGGATTCTGTCAATTGGAAAGACCGGGTTATTTTAATAGCAGAAGATGAAGATGTTAATTTTCGTTTTCTGGAGGCTGTTCTTGAAAAATCTCAAACTCAGATTCTTAGAGCAAAAACTGGCAGAGAGGCTGTTGAATTATGCAAAAATATCAGCAAGATTGATTTAGTTCTTATGGATATAAAAATGCCTGTAATGAATGGGTTTGATGCAACTGTAGAAATTAAAAAAAGCAGACCTCTCCTACCTGTCATTGCTCAAACGGCTTTTTCGGGTAAAGATGAAACTCTGAAATGCCAGCAATCAGGTTGCGATGATATAATTACAAAACCGATAGATATTAAACTACTTATTCAAAAAATAAGTAATCAACTGCATTAAATTGAATATCAGGGTTTCGCATTCAACCATGTTATTACCTCTTCGCAATCAGGTTTGCTTTTTGGAGGGATAACTGCAACCAACTTGCCTGATTCACTGATAAGGTATTTCTGAAAATTCCATTTTACTTCTTCATCATTTATTCCATTTAGCTTTTTTGATGTAAGCCATTGGTATAAAGGATGAATACCATCCCCTTTAACAACAATTTTTGACATCATTGGGAAAGTTACTCCATAATTTTTCTGGCAGAAGTCCTTAATCTCCTTATCAGAACCGGGTTCCTGACCCAAAAAATTATTTGCCGGGAAACCAATAATTACAAAATTCTGACTCTTGTACTTCAGATATAATGCCTCCAGATCGGCATACTGCGGAGTAAAACCGCATTTCGAAGCTGTATTTACAACCATCACTTTTTTACCTTTTAACTGAGATAGTGCGAAATCATTTCCATTTATATCCTTAACAGTAAAATCATAAAAGGAACTTTGCCCGGCTGCGGAAACCCCTGTCAAAATGATGCTGAGTAATAAAATTAATTGTTTCATTTTTATTAGTTTAATTATTAACATAACAATAGTTTTACTTTTATAGTTCATGAGATAAAATAAACTTTTAAGAATATTTGCTAATTGATTGATATGGAGCAATTTTGCGCTTATGTGACATGGTTGCTAAAAATTCCAATGTTTAATGATTTTGCATGACACTTTCAATCTGAATAAAATTCTTAAAGTACCAATTTGAGTAAATTTACAAAAAAATGCCCAATTCAAAAGTTTTATATAAAATAGAAGTAAGTGGAAGAGTCCAGGGAGTTGGCTACCGCCAGGCTTGTTTAAGAGAAGCAAGGTTTAGAGGGATTCGCGGTTTCGTGAAGAATTTAAGTAATGGTAATGTTTATATTGAAGCCGAAGGCAGCCCTGAACAATTAAATGAATTGCTCAGATGGTGCAAAATAGGTACAGGATACGGAAATGTTGAGGATATAAGTTTTGAAATTTCAGAAACGGTAAATCATGCTTCATTTGTAATACACTATTAAACTATTCGAGATTTTGGGAAAATTTAAATTCTTAAGAATTTAGTTTGAATAGGTACATTGGTTGAATTTACTTGAAGAAATAACGTGTCATGAAAAATGATTCATATGATATTGGAATATTTAAGTCGTTTCAATTGTCTAAATAACAGTTAAATAATTGGTCATTTGAAGTCAATCAGTGATAAAGAGATTATCGAAAGAATTTTAAACGGTAACCCTGAACTCTTCAGGTTATTGGTAGAACGGTATAAAGGTTCTGTTGCTGGCATTATTAAAGGAATGCTCGGTGATTGCCCAGAGGCAGATGATGTTGGTCAGGAGACTTTTATACGATTTTATAATTCTCTTAAAGATTTCAGGGGAGATTCAACTCTAAAGACCTATTTAACAAAAATAGCCATGAACCTGAGTCTTAATGAATTAAAAAAAAGAAAGAGATACTGTAATAACACTGTCTCAATCGACTCTGGAGTAAAAATCAATCATGAGGTTGAAATGTCAACCTCCGAAAGAACCGACGAAATGGAAATGATCCAAAATGCAATTGAAAAGCTTGAACCCAGACAGAAATCGGTATTTATTTTAAGAGTTGTTGAAGGATATAGTACAATTGAAACAGCCAAAACATTGAATATTCCATTAGGAACAGTTCTTTCAAGGCTGTCAAGAGCATTAGAAGAAATGAGAAAACTTGTTATGCGATAACCAGTCTAAGATTATCAGCCACAAAGTGAATCATATTCTTTTAAGTAAATTTTGGAGAAAGTAAAAAAGCAATAACAATGAAAAGGAAAGAATTAGAAAAATTATTAGGACTGCTTGATCAGCATGCACAAAATCCTATTGATTTCTCAGGATTCAGCAATCCTGAAGAAGCTAAAAGAAGATATAAACAGCTTTCTGTTTACCGCTTAAAACTTGGTTTCCGGGAAATGGACTTTTCTCCATATTTTGTTGAAAGGGTAATGGGAAAAATAAACAATTTATCTGGAAACCAAAGCCTTTCCGAATACCTTTCTTTGCAATTCAGCCGAGTAATGGCATATGGATTTGCTGCTGTTATTGTTGTATTTATGACACTCTATTTCATCCATGGACAAGATAGCTTTGGTATAATATTAGGCAACGATAACCCCAATGATATAAATTTCATCTCGTACTTATTTTACGAATTCTAAATAATTAAAAAATGAAAATAAAAGCTGTTCTAACTATCATTATCTCTCTCTTTGTAGGTTTTGTTTTTGGATTTCTTACTTCAGGTCAATTTATGAAGCGTGAAATGAGAAATAAACACAGTCACTCCTATAATGAAATGTTTATTCATAGAACCCTTGGTGTAATAGAACCAACCGAGAGTCAGAAAGACAGCGTAATGCCGATAATCGTTAATTATGCCGAAAAAACTATGTTTTTAAAAAACAAAGTAAGTGGAGAATTTGACTCATTAATCCATAAGATGAATATCGATTTAAAGCCTTATTTATCTAATGATCAGTATAATAAACTAGAGGGAATTGCAAAAGATAACAGGCGGAAATATGGAAGGTAAATAGAAAATGCATTTCAATGTTGCGCATTTTTATTGTTTAAAACCACTCTCGACTTTAAAATCAAAGACTTCAGGATTCAAAAATCAATCCCATTCCTGCTGAAAATTTGCAACAAAATACCTGAAGCACTCTGATTTCAATCCTTTGCTGACTTATTAAATCTTAATATTCCGGCTCAATAAAACATATTCAATTTCCCATATTTTGCTTTTCCAAAGCATTAGATTGCACAGGGTTAAATCGGAAGTAAAATCATTTCCACCGGTAAACTTGTACAAAAGTCCTGATCCTTCATACAGGTATGGGTAAACCAAACTTTCTGATAGTTTTTGTTTCTCCTCAGCATTCATTCCAGGGGCAGTCTCAATGAGCTTTCTGTATTCCGCAATACTCCTGTCGAGTTTTGGCAATCCCTCATCAGTCATAAGAATTGCATAAATCCTTTCTTGCATGAAATTAGATTTATTTAATGGTTCTTTTATATAAATTCTTTCTTGTGTGAAATTAGATTTATTTACCGGTCCGTTTATGGTAAGACCTTCACTTTTTGCGATGTTTATCTTTTCAAGTATACTTCCGATTATAAGGTCTGTTTCCTGAACTTTTAAATGGATAGACATTAAATCATTTTTACTTTTAATATTTGAGGCAAGAGTATCCTTAGCAACCTGATCGTTTATAATTCTCTCACACTCTTTCCATAATATTCGTGAGTTTGCAGAAAAAGAAGCTTCACTAAATAAATAAGCATCATTCATTGACCGAATGTTGCCAATTCTGAAAGTATTAAAACTAAAAGTACCTAGTAAAACGACTACGATAAGTACCGAAATCATTGAGACTTTTTCTTTGCTTTTGATATTTAAAACAAGAAACATCAGAAATACAAAGCTTACTAATCCAATTCCTCCCCAAAGTCCATAGTATGCACCAGGCCAGTGCATAATTTTTGAAAGTATCCCAAAAGTCAAAATAATAATGCCCGTAAATCCAAGGTATAAGAATATTTTATTAATGCCAGCTCCTTCAGCCTTTGCGAGTTTAATGAGGTGAATAAGAAATGATAGCAAATAAACTGCAATAAACAGAAATATTCCAAACGTCATAAGTATTGAAGCACCTGGATAATGAAGTCTTTTAAAAACAATTCCTAAAAATATGACCAGTAGGAATATAATTCCCGCAATATTGATTGACTTTTTCATTTTCTAAAATTTTAATTTTTTATTGAACTTTTAACTGTCAAATAATGAAGCGTCTGGTATTCGACTACCCTAACATTCACAATCATACTGTTAATTAGAGCTACATCAGTAATGGCAGGGAAATCTCTAAAAAGAAAATTCTTTTGAGAATTCAAATCTTGAGAAACGTCTTGAGCATCATTTTTAAGAAGACTGGCTATGTTTTGCTTAATAAGTTCGTTTTCATCAGTTAATATCGAGAGTATCAAGTTCTTGTATTCCTCTATTTCATTAAGCAAAACGTCTGTGGCATTTGAATTTATTAAGTATTTCTGTCCGACGAAATGATTATCTATGTTTTGAAAAAACACTTTTCCCTCTTTAAATGAAGGATCAACTTCCATAATAAAGTTATCTCGGAATCCGCTCATTTTCTGAACGAGGATATCAGATTTTTCAACTATTTCAATGGCTTTGCCTGTGAGCAATGTGTCGTTTTTCAATTGAATAAAATAGGACTGATTTAAATCATTTAGGAGAGAAGACGATTCCTTTGTTGCGTCAGAAATAAAAAGCCAAGAGTTTATCCTGTCTTTTGAAATCTTTAATCCCGTGAACCCGATGGATAGCAAGACAAAGAAAAGTAAAATGATTATACTGCCGCTTAAAGCGGTTCTTGTTGTATCTTTTTTGATGGAAATAATTGATAGAGGAATAAAACCAAATACAAGGAATATCAATCCCACTGCCAATAATTTCACTGCATTTGGGGAATTGAATAGTCCAAGAAATGCAGCTAAAGGAATCAAAAATGCGGCTAAAAACCCGAAAATATGAAGGATTTTCTGAGAACCTGTTTCCTGTTGACGATAATGCTCAATAAAGAATAATGGTGCAAAACCAATGCTGAGTACTATCATACCACCAGCCATTAAGGTCTTCCAGTAATCCAAACCTATAACATTGGAAATGATAGCAGCAAAAAATGAAAACAGGACAATAATACCTGTAAGCTTCGTCATAAATTTCATAACTCTTTGATTATATGTTAATTGAAGAATAGTTTGTTTTTCAAGACCGTTTAAAACATTATCTCCCAGCTTCATTTGCGAAAAATTAAATGCAGTTTTGAAACTTTTCCCTTCTGCCATAAGTGCTTCAACATCGCAACAAATGTGATCGATAAATTCGTTTTCGAGGGAATGAATTGTGAGATGGTGAGACTTCACCCATTGCACTATGAGATCCGCCTGAGATTCGTTTAAATTGTTCATACTGAAAAATCAGGTTTTAAACTTAAAATAGATTTCATTGTATGGATATATTCTACAAAATCATCCATACGAATAATGGCAGACTGCCTTCCCTTTTCAGAGAGAGAGTAATACCTTCTGACCCTTTTTCCAATGCTTATTTCTTCAGAAACAATTAGCCCGTCGGCTTCAAGTTTGTGAAGACTTGGATATAAAGCTCCCCAAGTTAGTTTAATTCGTCCCTCGGATAATTCTTCGACGGTTCGGGTTAACTCATAACCATAAAGTCTTCCGTGATCAGATAGTAGTTTAAGTACAATAGTTCTAAGACTGCCTTTTAATAAATCCTGTGATATCATAGTTTCTATTTTTTTACAAAATTATATCTTAATATTATATATTGCAAATTTATATATAATTTTCTTATACATATTTTATAATTTTTTCAAAAAAGAATAACCTTATTTTAATAAAACAGAGAATTATTATATATAGCTTTGTAGGAAAGGCTTGTAAATCAATGATTATAAAGATTTTCCAGTTTGGAAATAATTAATAGAAACTCCGAACTATTAAACTTAATTTACTCCACTCTGAAATTAAAAGAAAAATAATTATACAATTTCAAGCAGTTACTTAGTTCTTATATTAGTATAAAATACCTTTTGCATAAATGAAATTTTATCCTTTCTATTTATTATTATTCATTGGAATTTTTCTATTTCCGACAATGTCTTCGGGACAAGTAGCCAATTCTCATCGGCCTAAAATTGGTTTAGTTCTCAGTGGTGGAGGTGCCAAAGGTCTTGCACATATAGGCGTTCTGAAGGTTCTTGAAGAAGCCGGAATTCGACCAGATTACATTGGCGGGACAAGTATGGGTGGCATTGTAGGTGGCTTATATGCAATAGGGTATTCTGTTGATTCACTTGAAAAAATCGCAAAAACCACCAAGTGGTCGTATTACTTAACTGATGATATTCCTCGTAGGTCTATTACATTAGAGGAAAAGGAAGATCATGATCGTTTTGTTTTGACAATCCCCGTAGCCCAGGAAGGCATAAAAATTCCCGGTGGTGTCATTAACGGGCAGAATATCGAAAACCTTTTGAACCAGCTTTGTTCGCCCGTTTATGACGTGCGGAATTTCAATGATTTTCAAATTCCCTTTATGTGTAATGCCACCAATATCGAAAATGGGCGTGAAGTTGTTTTCCATGAAGGTTATTTACCGGCGGTTTTAAGAGCAACGATGGCGATTCCAAGTATTTTCAATCCAATTGAATTAAATAATCAGTTGCTGGTTGATGGAGGTCTGGTAAATAATTTCCCTGTTGAACGAGTAAAAGAAATGGGTGCCGACTATATTATTGGTGTAGATGTTGGATTTCAATATTACAATAAAGATCAGCTCAACTCTATGTTTCGGATTATTGAACAATCTCTGTTTTTTTATGGAGAGGGAAATACAACGAAAAACAGAGCATTATGTAATATTGTTATTACTCCATCTTTAGGCAAATTTAATGCTGGTAGTTTTGGTTCTGCTGATAGTATCATTGCACTTGGTGAGTCGGCTGCGCGTAAAATTTTACCACAACTAATAGCCTTGGCCGACTCATTAAAAAAACTTGATGCCGGATTCGGGCTCAAACAAAATACATTTGAATCCTCTGATAGCATTGTCCTTTCTGAAATATATGTAGAAGGACTTGAGCATGTTTCAGCCGAACTGCTAGAAGGTAAACTTCAAATTCCTTTACATAAAAATGTCTCGATTGCTGAAATCGGAAATGCTGTAGATCGATTGTTTTCTTCATTTTACTTTGAAAAAGTTAGTTATGAATTAATTAAAACCGGGAGCGGAATCAGATTATTACTTAAAGTCAAAGAAAATGAAGGAGGTTCAATCCGTTTTGGGCTTCATTATGACAGTAACAACAAATCGGCAATTCTTTTAAATACTACGTTTCGCAATCTTTTAATGAATGGTTCCAAGTTTGCAATAAATGGAACTGTTGGGGATAATCCATTTTTCAAGATTGAATTCTTTAAGAATAATGGTTGGAAACCCGGATTTGGAGTTGCATTTCAATCGAGCCGCACAGAAGGATTTATGTATAGAAATGAAAGGAGAATTAGCAGTTTAAATTTTTATGAAACCAAACTTCAGCTTTATACACAGTCGATTTTTCAAAACTCTCATGCTGTAGGTTTGGGTGTAGAATTTGAAAATTCTCTGATACGACCTATTATTGATCCCGGTTCTTATTATGCTGACAGAAGATATAAACTAATAAATTACTATGGATTTCTACAGATGGATAGTTATGATAGTCCATATTATCCGACAAAAGGAATAAAAGTTTATTCAGGTATTAAAATCATTACTTCAGATAAATTATCCCCAACAACATTCATGCATGCCCGATTGAGTAAAGCGAACAAAATATCTGACAGGATAGCAATAATCACTCATCTTTTTGCTGGAATGGTTGACGGAGATTCAATTCCAACTCAATATCTGTTTTTTTCAGGTGGAAATATGGAGTCGTACCGAAATGGAATAATGCCCTTTGCCGGACTTGACTTCATGGAGGTTGCAACAAAGAATATGATAAGTTTAAAAATGGATCTTCAACTAAGGATGTGGAGCAAAATCTACATAATTGGTACTGTTAATGCAGGTAATTTCAAGTATTCATTTAATGAATTATTGAACACAAATGACATAAAAAGCGGATATGGATTTACTGCTGGATATAACAGCATTATTGGCCCAATTGAATTTAGTTTTTCACGTTCCGCAAACCACAGCGGATTTGAAGGCTTTGTAAGGATTGGTTACTGGTTTTGATCAATCATTTAGAATTGCTTTTAATCGGCTATAACCAGAGCGACTGACAGGAATCCTATCCCCTGATTTCAAAATAATAATATAACCAGATTTCTCGTATGGCTCAATTCTTACTAGTTGGTCAAGCCGGATGATGTAAGATCTGTGAACTCTCAAAAAGTCTTTGGGATCAAGATGATTTTCATAATAACTTAGTGTTTTCTGCTTGAGGTAATGGGCTCCGTTTACATAAATCATTACATAATCGTCCTGTGCTTCAATGTAGTTAATTTGATGAGCTGGTAAAACAACGATTGTATTTCTTGTTTTTGCAACTATCCTGTTAATTAGGCCTTCATTTTCATCAAGATGCTCTTTAAGTTTTTCTACCGATGAACCAACAAAACCCTTTATGTTAGCGATTTCAATCCTGTTTAAAGCTTTATCCACAGCATCATTGAACCGTTCAAAAGAAAATGGTTTTAGCAAATAATCAACTGCATTTAATTCGAATGCTTTTATAGCGAACTGGTCATAAGCAGTGCAAAAGATTATCTCCGGCTTGGAATCTAAAAGCTCAACCAATTCAAATCCGTTTAGCTTTGGCATTTGAATATCAAGA
>Ga0105047_10001123_pt1 | contig 47298 bp, 34 predicted proteins | sample MAT04_FD_78384 | JGI IMG/M metagenome (GOLD analysis project Ga0105047, IMG submission 78384) | Freshwater microbial communities from Lake Fryxell liftoff mats and glacier meltwater in Antarctica - MAT-04 (megahit assembly) | ecosystem: Environmental > Aquatic > Freshwater > Ice > Liftoff...
CGCTTTGGCAAAATCGAACTGCTGCCCGGCGAGCCGCAGGCCTTCGCGATTCACATCCACGAGCCGCTGCTGCTTGAGCACTTCGTAGTAGCCATCGACCACGCCGAAGAGCGTGCCGCGGACGGTGAACTGATGCTGGAGGCGCGAGATGACGGTCGAGATTTTCCCCGCGCGATAGGCGGGGAAAACCGAGAGATCGATCAGCGGTTGCTGAAAGGAGAGTCCGACATCACCGACGCCGGAAGCGGTGCGGGTCGTGCGCTCCACGCGATTGGTCCGCGTCGTCGCCGTGCCACCGGGTGTGGCCGAAGGGATCACCGCGGTTTCAGTCGCCGTGGCTTTCCGAAACTGCTCCCCGCGACTGTACCCGCCGCTCGCGAAGACCTGCGGGCCGAGCCGGGTCAGCGCGCTCCACGGCAGGAGGTTCGCCTTGCGCACTTCCCAATAGGCGATGCGGATCGATTGGTCCGTCGCGAGCGCTCGGTCGTAGGCCGCTTCCAGGGTGATCCGGCCGCTCCCCGGGCGCTCCGCCGCGCGCCCGCCAGCGGCCACCGCGACGCTGAGCGCCAGCGCGAGCCGGCTGCGGAAAAGGAGGCGGGGGAAATTCATTCAGGACGTTAAGTTTCGGCTGAGACAACACCAAGGATGGTTCGGTTTCAAATAATCCCGGAAAGGCGCGCTCATCGGGGCCGGCCCGGAGGCGATGGCAGACGAAAATCGGGACTCGACAAACATCTCGGGCCACTCCAATACCTGCCGCTCGTCAGGCCGAAAAGGTCTGGGGATGCGGGCTCGAGGTGAGCTGCACATCCCGGCAGTCGTTTAACTCAAAACTCCAACCAGCTCCCGAGATTCCGCCATGAAACTACACCCTCCGATCCGCCCCCTGTCCCTTCCCACATCCCGCCGCCTCGGCGCCGCGCTCCGTCCGCTGCTGGGTTCCATCGCCGCGCTCTGCGCGCTTTCCGCCAGCCCCGCCATCGCCGGCGAGCCCCTCTTCGGCCTCGATGCCGCGGGAACCGGCATCGTGCAGTTTGACAGCACCACTCCGGGCGTGGTGACCAATCGGGCGATCACCGGGTTGGTCGGGTTTGACACCGTGCTCGCGATCGATTTCCGGCCGGCGACGGGCGTGCTTTTCGGCACGAGCACCTTCAACCGCCTCTACACGCTCAGCTTCAACGGAGCGACGGTACAGGCGACGCAGGTCGGCGTGGATGGAGCATTCGCGACTGCCGGGCAAAAGGGCTTTGATTTCAATCCAGTGCCGGATCGCATCCGCCTGGTCGCCCAGAACGACGCCAACCTGCGCCTCAATCCGAATGACGGCACGCTGACGGCGACCGACGGCACGCTGGCCTATGCGGTCGGCGATCCGAACGCCGCGCAAAATCCCCAAGTCGTCGGCAGCGCTTATACCAATAATTTCAACGGGGCCACAACGACGACGCTTCACGGGATCGACTCGACTCTGAACATCCTCTTCATCCAGAACCCGCCGAACTCCGGAACCTTGAACACCGTCGGTGCGCTCGGCATCGACGCGTCCGAATTCCTCGGATTCGATATTTCGGGACTTTCGGCCACCGCTTTCCTGGCCGATTTCGCTCTCGGCCTCTACACCGTCAATCTGGACACCGGCGCAGTCACCGCGGTGGGCGCGGTCGGCAACCCCGTCTTCGGCCTGGCCGCGCTGCCGCTGGTGCCGCTGTATTGGGATACGGATGGGGCGACAGCAGGTCTGGGCGGGACAGGGAACTGGGGGGCCGTGGCCAATACGAATGAGAACTGGACGTTCAACCCGGCGGGCACCGGCCCGAACTTCACCTGGCCGAATACGGCGCTGAGCGACGCGATTTTCGCCGGCACGGCGGGCACGGTGACGCTGGTCGATCCGCTCCAGGTGCGCAATGTGACCTTCAACGTGACCGGCTACACGATCACCGGCGCGCCGGCGTTCACCCTGGCCACCGGCGGTTCCTTCACGGTGACGAACGCGCTCGACACCGCGGACATCGAAGTCGAGCTCACCGGCGCGGGAGCGTTTGTGAAAAACGGCCCAGGCACGCTGGAGCTCAGCGGATTACTCCCCAATACCTACACCGGCGGAAGCTTCATCAACGACGGCGTGGTTTTGCTCAACCGCGGCGTCCCGGATAGCACGCTGATCGGCCCGGTGATCGTCATCGGCGACGGCATCGGTGCGGCCAACAGCGCGGAGACGCGCAATCTTCAGGGCTTTGAGATCGCCGACAATGCCAACGTGACCGTGAACGCGGACGGCCTGCTGAACCTCAACGGCTTTTTCGATGATTTCACCTCTCTCTCGGTCAATGGCGGCAACGTCACGCTCAATGACCCGGTGGGTACGGCCGGCTTGAGGCTTTTCGGGCCGGGCGTGGTCTTGACGATGAATGGCGGCACCGTCGCCGGGCCGGGCACCGTCATCCTCGGCGGCGATGTGGTGGCCAGCGGTGGGGCGGTGATCACCGCCAGCCTCGATCCCAAGGCGCGACGCGCACCTTCACCGTGAACGACAGCTCGGCAATTACCGACCTGCTCGTCTCGGGCGTGATTTTGGACAGCCTCGGAGGCGGCGCCGGGCTGACCAAGGAAGGCGCGGGGCTGATGCTGCTCACCGGGGTGAGCACTTATGTCGGGCCGACGACGATCAACGGCGGCTCTTTCATCGTCGATGGCTCGATCGCCAGCGCGAATACTTTCGTCAACCCGAACGGCCTGCTCGGCGGCAGCGGGACGGTCTTCGGCAATGTCTTCAACCGCGGCGTGGTCAGCCCGGGCAACTCGACGGGCACGCTGACCATCGGGGGGAATTTCACCCAGTTCTCCGAAGGCACGCTGCGCATCGAGATCGTCTCGAAGAGCGACTTCGACCGGCTGCTCGTCGGCGGCGCGGCCAGCATCGATGGCACCCTACAGGTGCTCAATATTGGCGGCTTCAAGCCGAAGCGCGGCGACACCTTCAAGTTCCTCACGGCCAATGGCGGAGTGAGCGGCGAGTTCGACCAGATCATCCAGGACGGCTTCAACACGCTGGTGCGTTTCGAGGTCGAGCGCGACGGCAACTCGCTGCTCCTCGTCGCGGGCCTCGGCTCGTTCGTCGATTCCCTGCCCGGCCTGACGCCCAACCAGCGCGCCGTCGCCAAGAGCCTGGACAAAGCGGTGGGCGACGGCGATGCGGACAAGCTCATCGACTTCCTCTCCACGCGCGACCTCGACGAACTCTACGAAGACCTCGACCGGATCGCGCCCGACGAGCTGGCGGCCATCTTTGAGACCTCGATCTCGCTGGCCACCGTGCAGTCGGTCAACCTGCAACGTCGCACCGACGATCTGCGGAGCGGCGCGAGCGGCTTCAGCGCGAGTGGATTGGCCATGCAAGGCACCGGCCCCGGTTACAGCGGCCCGGTCGGATTTCGCACCGGCGCGGCCGGCCCGACGGGCAGGGAATTTCGTGACGGCAAGGAATCCAAGGCCGTCTCCGATCCCGTGCCGGACAAACGCTGGGGCGCGTTCCTCACTGGCGTCGGCGAATGGGTCGATGTCAGCGGCGACGGCAATGCGCGCGGCTACGACATCACGACCGGCGGCTTCACCCTCGGCGTCGATTACAAGGTCACGCCGAACTTCGCCCTCGGTCTCATGGCCGGGTACGCCGGCACCGGCGCGGATCTCACGGGCGACGGGCGCGTCTTCGTCAATGGCGGCAAACTCGGGCTCTACGCCACGTATTTCACCGGCGGCTTCTACGTCGATACCGCGGTCAGCGGCGGCTACAACAGCTACGACACCAAACGCACCGCGCTGCAAGGCACGGCGCGCGGCGACACCGACGGCGGGGAACTCAACGTGCTTTTCGGCACCGGCTACGACTTCCAAATCGGCGGCTTGAAGATCGGCCCGACGGCGACTTTCCAATACACCTACGTCGGCTTGGACGGCTTCACCGAGCGCGGCTCCCTGGCGCCGCTCACCTTCGGCGACCAGAACGCCGAATCCGTGCGCAGCGCGTTCGGGTTCAAGGCGAGCTACGACTGGCGAATTGGCGGCATGATTCTCCGACCGGAAGTGCGCGCCGCCTGGCAGCACGAGTTCGGCGATGAGAGCTACGACCTGAGCGCGCGGTTCGCGAGCAACAACGCCAACCAGTTCAACGTGACCGGACCGAAAATCGGCCGCGACAGCCTGCTCGTTGGCGCCGGCTTCGCCCTGCAGTTCAACGAGCGCACCGCGACGTATCTCTACTACGACGGCCAGCTCGCCCGCGACCGCTACGAGAGCCACAGCGTCTCCGGCGGGATTCGCGTGGCGTTCTGACCGCTGAATCGAATCGCTGAATTCAAAAAGCGCGCGAGCCTGACCGCCCGCGCGCTTTTTGCGTTTTGGGGAATGCGGCCGGAGCGGATGATTCCCAGGTGCGGGGGCCTTTAACGCGGTTGCCAAAGGAAGTTTCCGGATCGGGAACCGCCCAACGCAGGCGGAACTCCCCAGTCCCGCTCGCCAACCCCCGCGGCTCTGGGAAGAGCCGCCTGCTTTATTTTCCGGCCAGTCGCGGCCCTCGATTCCAACCGGGAAGGACTTTCCGCCACCCCGCTTCCCCGGTGAGCGCCACAGAAGTTCGCGAAGGCAGGATGCCTTCACCAGCCGGCCAGAGGCCCGCGCTCCCCAGACCCCACCACCCCAAGAACAATCCAGCTCACCGCTCGCTGCTCGCAATTTTCGCAACGCTCGCCGGTTCATAAACCCCGCCATGAACGAAAACCCGCGCGAACCGCCGACCGCGCCTACCCGGGCGAGGTTTTCGGATACGTCCCGAGGATTTTCACGAAAGTGCAGTGCTTCTCCAACTCGTCGATGGCCTGCTTCACGTTTTCCCCGGAAGCGTGGCCGTCGATATCGACAAAGAAGAAATACTCCCACGCTTTGCGCTTCGACGGGCGGCTTTCGATTTTGCTCATCGAAATTTTCAGCCGGTTGAACGGCTCCAGCGCGTGGAAAAGCGCGCCCGGTTTGTCCTGCACGCAGAACATGATCGCCGTCCGGTCGTCGCCGGTCGGCGGCGAGGGGCTGCGGCCGATGACGAGGAAACGCGTGGTGTTGCTGGCGATGTCCTGGATCGACGGCGCGAGGATTTGCAGGCCGTGGACCTCCGCGGCCATCGCGCCGGTGATTGATGCGGAGCCTTCCTCGGCGGCGGCCAGTTCCGCCGCGCGCGGCGTGCTGGAGACTTCGATCAGATCGACATTCGGGAGGTTCAAGCGCAGCCAGTTCCGGCACTGGCCGAAGACCTGCGGGTGCGAATAGATGCGCTTGATCTGATCGCGCGGGATTCTCGCCGCAAGATGGTTTTCGATCTTCATCAGGATCTGCGCGCAGATGCGCAGTTCGCTGTCCATGAAGACGTCGAGCGTGTGATTCACCGCGCCTTCGGTCGAATTTTCGATCGGGACGACGCCGTAATCGGCGTTGCCGCGCGCCACCACGTCGAAGACATCCGCGATGCTGACCCGGGGCGTGTAATTCACGCTCGCGCCGAATTTTGAGCGCGCCGCCTGATGCGTGTTCGTCGCCTTCGGGCCGAAATAGGCAATCGTCAGATCCTTTTCCAGCGCCAGCGAGGCGGACATGATCTCGCGATAAATCGCGCGAATGGATTTCTCCGGCAGCCGGCCTTGAAGCGAGGCATTCTTGGCGGCCAGCGCGCGGAGGAGCGTCTCCTCCCGTTCGGGCGCGTAGATTTCCGTGCCCTCGGCACGCTTCACCAGGCCGACTTCATGCACGAGATCGGCGCGCTCGTTGAAGAGCTTGATGAGTTGATCATCCAGCGCGTCGATCTTTTGGCGAATCTCGGGGAGTTTCATGCAGCGAAAGTGCTCAGTGGAAAGTGCTTAGTTCTCAGTGCTCGCGGGCGGCGCTTCGTTGGTCGGCGTGGGCTCAGGCTCAGCGGGAGTTTCGGCAGTGGTGTCCGTTACGGCTTCTTCCTCCGACGCTTCCTCCACGGCGGGCGGCACTGCTTCGGCGACTTCCGACTGAACACTCGGCACTGAGGACTGAGCACTCTCGGCCGCGGGTGGCTCTTCGACCTTTGCCGTCGGCAGGACCACGCGTTTCAACTCGCTCGAATTCGGCAGCTCGTCTGTCGTCTTCAGGCCGAAATGCTGGAGGAAATACTCCGTCGTCGAGTAGAGCAGCGGGCGGCCCGGAACCTCGGCGCGGCCGGCGATTTTCACCAACCCGCGGTCGAGCAGCACTTGCATGACGCCATCCACGGAAACACCGCGCACCGCTTCGCAATCCGCGCGCGTCACCGGCTGGCGATAGGCGATGATCGCCAGCGTCTCGAGCTGCGGCCCGGTCAGGCGAGTCGGTTTGGCCTCGGGATAAAGCTGCCGCACCCACACCGCACACGCCGCATCGCTGACCAGCGTCCAGCCGTTCACCTTCTCCACGAGGTGAAACGCCCGCCCGGTTTCCACGAGCTGCGCCTGCAGCGCCCCCAGCGCCTCGATCACTTCATCCTGCTTCGCTTTGGCAAATTCCAGCGCAGCCGCGTCCTCCGTGCCCTCGCCCGCAGCGCGCAACGCCGCCACGATTTCCTTCGTCGTGATCGGCTTGGGCGAAGCGAAGACGAGCGCTTCGATGGCGTGCTGGAGTGTCATGGTGGCAAAAAGGGGTTCCACGACTCAGACCCGCCGCAATTCGATTTCCGCGAACGGCTCGTCCTGCACACAGCGCAGTTGCTTCACCCGGATCAGCTCCAGCAGCGCGAGGAAAGTGACCACGATCTCCGTCCGCGAAGCCGCATGGGCAAAGAGTTCCGTGAACTTCAGCGGCACGCCCGACGAAGTCATCTTCATGATGAAATCGATCTTGTCCGAGACCGTGTAGTTCTCCTCGAAAATCTCCCGCAAGTCCTCGCTCTTCGTCGCGATCCGCTTGAGCACGTTGTTGAACGCATTGATCAGGTCGAACACACTCACGTCGCCCAGCGGCCGCTCCGGTGCCGTGTCCGCCGACTCCTGCAGCCGCCCGAACAGATTGCTCTGCTCCAGCTCTCGTTGCGAAAGCTGCGCCGCCGCGTCCTTGAATTTCTTGTACTCCACGAGCTGCCGGATCAAATCCCAGCGCGGATCTTCCTCCTCCGCTTCCTCATCCGGCGGCTGCACATGCGCCGGCAACAGCGCCCGGCTCTTCAGGTAAATGAGATTTGCCGCCATGACCACGAACTCGCCCGCCACGTCCAGATCGAGCGCCTTAAACGCGTCCATGAACTCCAGGTATTGCCCCGTGATCCGCTCCAGCGAAATGTCGTAGATATCGACCTCGTCCTTCTTGATGAGATAGAGCAGCAAATCGAGCGGGCCTTCGAAGACCTCGAGTTTCACTTTGTATTCCTGAGACATGGGCCGGCGACACTACCCGCCCCGCCCGCCCCTTGCCAAGCGGCCAGTGCAGGGCTTTCGGAGCCGGATTTTTGCCGTCTCATTCTCCTCGCCAAGTGCCCGTGCATCCTTCAGCTATTTGCGCCTTCCCTTGAAAATCATGCTGCCCTTGATCCCCGCTTTTCGTGCCCGTGTAGCGGGACTGATTTTGGCTCCCGTCAGCGAGTTCGCCGTCGCCGCTTCCGGCATCCACGGGGGGGTTCGGGCGCCGGGCCTAGCAATCGCCAATGGCCGAGCTTCCTGATACTTCCGGGCTGATCTGCGGATTCCGGCTGAGAGCGGGCGAACGGCCCGAGCCGTTGGATGCGCGCTTTCTTGCCCAACCGTTGGTTGCCTCGGACGCGCCGGTGTGGCTGCATTTCAATCTCTCCGACACCCGCGCCCAGGCCTGGCTGGCGGCGTGCGAAGTCTTGCCTCCCGCCGCCCGCAACCTGCTGCTGGGCGAAGACAATCACGTGCAAATTCAAACGATCGCCGCGGGTCTCTGCGGAGTCCTCGCCGATCTGCACTACGAGTTCGAGGCCGACCCGGAATGCTTCGGACAATTGCGTTTTTACGTGGATCGCTCTTCCATCATCACGGGCCGCCAGCATCCCCTCAAATCGGTCGATCGACTGCGCCGTGATATGATCGGCGGGAAGGTTGTCGCTACCCCCTTCGACCTCCTCGTTCAACTCGTCGAGGATCTCGCGGAAATGTTCGCGGCGGTGACGCTCGATCAAGGAGACCTTATCGACGACATCGAAGACCGTATTCTCAAAGTCCGCGAACAATTTGAAAACGCCGAAGTCGGACGAGTTCGCCGACTGGTTTCCCGACTCCGCCGCCATGTCGGCGCAGAACGGCAGGCACTTTCACGTGTGGCGCAGCGGTTACCCGCCGGTTGGAGCGAAGAGGAGTCATCTCGTCTGCGTTGGGCGGTCGAGCGCCTTGATGGAATCGCGCAGGATTTGGAATCCATTCAGGAACGCGGTCGCCTGCTCCAGGAGGAAATGGCGGGCCGCCTGGCCGAGGCGACCAACCGCAATCTCTACATTCTCTCGATCGTCACCGTCGTTTTCGCGCCCATCACCCTCCTGACCGGCGTATTCGGGATGAATGTGGGAGGACTTCCGTGGTTGGAAAACACCGTCGGGTTTTGGTGGGTCGCTGGTTTCATCACACTGACGATCTTCCTCACCTTAATTCTCCTGCGTTGGCGGCGGTTTCTTTGATCAAACCAAGGATGCTCCACGCGATCCGCTTTTGACGCAGTTCACTTCCGTTCGGTGCGCCACGCTTTCCACCGGCGAACGACAAAATCAGCAAAGACGCGCGGTGTCGGAGCCAGTATTCTTTCCGCGAGACGCAACCCAGAACGCTGTAATCGTCTCCGCCGCCGGGCGACTTCTTTGCCGAGCACCTGCCAATCTTCTTCGGAAGCAAGTCCACGCTCGTGGCGAGCCGCCACCAGCATCGCGAAATCATGGTCCTTTCCGAGATCCTCGCCCAGCGCGCCCGTCCGTTTGATAAGCGTTTTGATGGCCGCCGATTTGCCGCTACGGAGCAGCCGCAGGCAATACCACAAATCCTTAATGGCTTTGCGTAGCTCATGCAGACTCTCGTCGGTCGCATCTCGCTGCGCCTCCGCAAGAGCGCGGCGGGCTCTCTTCCAAGCCTTTTTCAATCCCGTGCGGATCGCGTCCATGGTCAGCCGTTTCATCGAACACTCGCTAATCTGACTAAGAGCACGTTCGATCCGGGCGGCGGCATCATTGTTCCATCCGTTTTCGGCGCTCTCTGAGAGCACACGCCGCAGGTTAGAAGTCATCGCTGCACGGACGCGTCCGAACGCCCTCGGGATTCTGCGTTTGGCTGAATGCTCGATCAGTTCATTCGCCGTCTGCACGCGCACTTGTGCGTCACGGATTGGCGACATTTCCCGTCCCGCATCCCGCAGCATTGTGTTAATCCGTTTATAGTCTCCTTCGTCCAACGCCGGTCGCAGTAACCGGATCAGCGCGCGCACTTTTTTGAGATGTTTGCGGGCCTCATGCACGGCGGAGCCGGGCCGTCTGCCGACCGCGTCGAAGATCCCTCTCAACGCGCCTTCCAACTCCTCCCGCGCGACGCGATGCACCTCATGCGCTAAAGATTTTTTGCGGAGCCGATAGCTCATCAAGCCTCAACAAAATCACGTTCCTCCACCGGAATGAAGGAAATTCCCGTCCTTTAGGCATCAACGACGGTTTGGATAACGGTCGGAGCCCATTTCCCGGAGTGCTTCAGAAGTTCGATCACGAACTTTCACCGTCAGCGCCAATTTCTCATCCCAACTTCGTCGAAACTACTCGGGTCTGCGAAACTCCAGCGGATCGTAGTGGTAACACCGGAAAAGATAGGGCAACGCTCAAGCCCGTTTCCTCACCGGCAGTGATGAGTAGCTGAACTATTCACCCTCCTTGAGCTTCTCGATAACGCCCTTGGTCTTCGCCCCTGAAAACCATTTCGAAACCTCGGAAGTCATTCTCTGGCTTGGCGAATTCACTTGTCTGCCGATGCGTGTGAACAGCGACTTCACCGGCGAGGAAGATCGGCAGAAACATCAGCTAGAACGGCCAGGCCCACGGCGCGAATCCCGTGTCAAACATTAGCCCAAACCGCCACCGCAGTAGCCCACAGCCAAGGCCAAATTCTGCCGGGAGCGTGTCATGCACTTTGGCGGAAGAGGGGGGTTTAGCATGAGGCGCTGCGAGGGAAATTGGGAGCCGCTCATCGTAGCGCGCTGCTTTTTAGCTAAACCACTCGGTGTGGAAGAACTCGCCGCGGGGCTTGTCGGTGCGCTCGTAGGTGTGCGCGCCGAAGTAATCGCGCTGGGCCTGGAGCAGGTTGGCGGGCAGGCGCTCGGTGCGATAGCTGTCGAAGTAGGCGAGCGCGGCGCTGAAGGCGGGGACGGCGACGCCGGCTTCGATCGCGGCCGCGACGGCGGTGCGCCAGTTGGCCTGGGTGCGGTTGAGGATCTCGGTGAAGAACGGCGCGAGCATGAGATTCTTCAGCTCGGGGTTCGCGCGGTAGGCTTCGGTGATGCGGTTCAGGAAGCGGGCGCGGATGATGCAGCCGCCGCGCCAGATGGCGGAGATGTCCTCGAAGTTGAGGCTCCAATTGTAGAGCGCGCTGGCGGCGCCGAGCTGGACCATGCCCTGGGCGTAGCTGACGATTTTCGACGCGTAGAGGGCGTCGCGCACGGCGGCGATGAGGGCCGCGCGGTCGCCGGTGAAGGGTTTGGCATCGGGGCCTTTCAGCGTGGCGCTGGCGGTGACGCGCTCGTCTTTCAGCGAAGAGAGGATGCGGGCTTCGACGGCGCTGGCGATGACGCTGAGCGGGACGCCCATTTCGCCGGCATGGCCGACGGTCCAACGACCGGTGCCCTTCTGGCCGGCTTTGTCGAGGATGACATCGACGAGCGCTTTGCCGGTCTCGGGGTCTTTTTTGGAGAAGATGTTGGTCGTGATCTCGATGAGGAAGCTGTCGAGTTCGCCTTTGTTCCAGTCGCCGAAGATCTGGTGAAACTCTTCGGCGCTCGGGTTGATGGTGGATTTCAGGATGGCATAGGCTTCGCAGATGAGCTGCATGTCGCCGTACTCGATGCCGTTGTGGACCATCTTGACGTAATGGCCGGCGCCGTCGGGACCCATGTGGCGGCAGCAGGGTTCGCCTTCGGCGATGGCGGCGATGGCGGTGTAAATCGGGGCGAGCGCTGCCCAGCCTTCCTTTGAGCCGCCGGGCATGATGCTCGGGCCTTTGAGCGCGCCTTCTTCCCCGCCGGAGACGCCGACGCCGAAGAAGTGAATGCCTTTTTCCTTGAGCGCCGTTTCGCGACGCCGGGTGTCGGTCCACAGCGAGTTGCCGCCGTCGATGATCACGTCGCCGGGTTCGAGCAGCGGGATGAGTTGCTCGATGACCGCATCGACCGGCGCGCCTGCTTTCACCATGATCTGCGCGCGGCGCGGACGTTTCAGCGCGCCGACGAAATCCTTGAGCGTCTTGGCGAAGACGAAATTTTTGCCCTTGCCGCGCCCGGCCTCGAACGCCTCCACCACGCTTGTGGTGCGGTTGAAAACGGCGACATGGAAGCCGCGGCTTTCCATGTTCAGGACGAGGTTTTCGCCCATTACGGCGAGGCCGATCAGGCCGATATCACAGGTGCTCATGAAGTTTTGGTGCTCGATTTTGGTGTTGCGGAAAGGCGCGGAGCCTACCGGCTGGAAAGCGGGCAACGCAATCGTGTTTCTGCCGCACTTTTCATCCGCAGGCGCGATCACGTTCATGACGACGACGTGAACACTGGCGTCAACCCGAGGGAGAAATGTATCCGTCATGGACTCGCCCGCCGCGCTGCGCTAAGCGGATGGGGTTCCATGAATTTACCCAACCGCCTGACCATCGCGCGGCTGTTTCTCACCGCCGGGTTTGTCGCCTCGATGACGCTCGCGTGGCGCTGGAAGTCGCCGGAGGATGCGGACTGGACGCCAATCCTCAGTTGGAGCTGGGGCTACACGTCCGGTCTGATCCTGTTCGTCGCGGCGTCGATCACGGATTATTTCGACGGCGCAATCGCGCGGAAATACAACCTCGTGACGGATTTCGGCAAGCTGATGGATCCGCTCGCGGACAAGGTGCTGATGGCCGCGGCGTTCATCTGTCTCATCCCGGAACACGCCCTTCCGGCGTGGGCGGTGATCGTCATCATCAGCCGGGAGTTTCTCATCACCGGCCTGCGTCTGCTCGCGGCGAACAAAGGCGTGGTCCTGCCCGCGGACAAACTCGGCAAACACAAAACCGTCTGGCAGATGGTGACGGTGATTTATTTCCTGCTGCTGCTGGCGCTGTCGGAATTCGAACGCGCGGGCGTCATCCACGGGCTGCTCTGGTGGGCGCACGCCTGGCGCTATGGCGGCATCGCGCTCATCGTGCTCGCGCTGGGGCTCACGCTCTACTCCGGAGGCGGCTACCTTTGGAAAAACCGCGCGCTCCTCGTGGCGAATTGATCGCCGCGAACACGGGGCTCGTTACTCCGGCACGAAGACCTGATCGCCGGGCAGGAGTTTCGGATCCTTGGCGGGATCCTTTTGCAGATCCTTGAGGTTGAAGGCGCCGAAGACCTTGGCCTCGCGAATGATTCTGATGTTCTTGCCGTTGCTGAAATCCCCGGTGCCCCCGCAGTTGCCGATCGCCGATGAGAGCGTGAGGTCGGGAGTCCACTGCAAACGCTGCGGGGCGCGCACGCCACCGCTCACCGACACATATCGTGCAACGGTGGCAATACTGATGATCACGGTCGGTCGCGTGAAGATTTTCTCGGCCATGAATCGGTTCTGAATGGTGCGTTCCAACTGCGTCGCGGTCAGTCCGGAGGCCTTGATCTCCCCAATCGATGGCACGTTGATCGTCCCGTCCGGGCCCACGGTGTATTGGAGCGAAAATTCCGCGGCATACTCCGCCGGCATGCCCCCGAGGCGCATGTCGAGAATATCACCGGAGCGGAGCGTGGCCGCCTGGCCGAAGAGGCGCGGCGTGAGCACCGCGAGAAGAACGATGAGGTAAAGGATGCGGCGCATGGGAAACGATCAGTAATCTTCGCGGGACGCGGGACGCGGACGGGCAAGTTGCGGGGCGGGAGCCTCGATCTTCGGGGCGTCGCGCCGGACCCCGTAGTATTCGTTGTAGCTGTTGTAGTAGGAGTAGCCGTCGTCGTGTTTGGAATCGACGTTGTTGAGAACCACACCCACGAGCCGGCCACCGACGTTGAGGACGGCTTGCTTGACGCGCTGCAGCATGACGCGGGGAAAGCGGCGGTGCTGGACGACCATGATCGTGATGTCCACCTCGCTGGCCAGGACGGAGCCGTCGCTCACCCCGAGGATGGGCGGGGAGTCGAAGAAAACGAGGTCGTATTGCGACTTCACCTTGGCGATGAGGTCGGTCATGCGCTGGGAGTTCAGAATGCCGACAGCTTCTCCGGGCAAATGACCGCTCGGGATAAAGGAAAGGTTGTCGATTTTCGTGGTCTTGATGATGTCATCGACCTCGGCGCGACCGAGCAGGTAATCCGTCAGCCCAAAGCTGTTGTCGGCCTCGAAGAAATGGTGCTGCGTGGCGCGGCGCAAATCGGCATCGACGACGAGCACGTTGTAGCCACCCTTGGCACAGGTGTAGGCGAGGTTGTTGAGGGTCGTCGATTTGCCCTCCCCAGGACCGCCGCTGATGAGGGTGAAGGTATTCGCGTCGCGGTATGGTTTGTTGAATTCCACGGCGGCGCGCAGGATGCGGTAAGCTTCCGCGTCGGGCGAGTCGCCGGTGTTTTTCATCAGGATCGAGACGTTCTTCGGGATCACGGCGAGGACTGGGATCTGGAGGTAACGCTCCACGTCGTCGAGCGTCTTCACGCTGGTGTCGAGGTACTCGATGAAGAAAGCGAGACCGACTCCGATAACCAGGCCGACCACCGCGGCCAGACCCATGTAGGCGGGCACGTTCGGCTTGGCCGGAAAGTCGGACTTCTCGGCTTTTTCCCAGATGCGCGCGGGCTCGGCATCGACCCCGCGTTTGACTCGCTCCGCCGTCATCGTCATTTCCACGTTCTCGAGAATCCTCCGGGCCTGAATGTATTTGTTTTTGGACTCGATGTATTCGGCGATTTTCGTCTTTTCCTGAATCTGGGTAGTTTGCGATTCGGCGGCCCTTTGCTCGAGCACGGCGAGTTTGTCGCGCTCAAAGCGCAGCCGGTTGGCCTGCGCGTTGCGGATGCTGGTGAGCTGATCGGTGAGAATTTTGCTGTAGGCGGTCCGCATGGCCCGGAGCGATTTGACGCGCCCGTGATTTTCGCCCAAGCCGGAGGCGAGCAGGCGCGCCTCCTCACTCCCTGCGTCCTGCCAGAGCGGAAGCGTTTTCAGCACCGTGGGATCTTCGATCTTCAACTCCCGCAAAACCTGCATGAACTCGTCGGGGCGCAAGGCATTGATCAATTCCAACTGCCGCTCCAGCTCCACCACCCGGATTTGCTGCTCGCTGACCTGATTGCCGATAAAAGCCATCGGCACCTCGGTGCGGCCGATGTTGGAATTCTCCTTGTCCGGATCGGGATCGACGATGCCTTGCTCCTGGCGGATTTGCATCGCCTTGCCCGAAGCATCCTCGACCGTCTTGCGCTGTTTCTCGACCTCGTCCTGCAACTGCTCCAGACCGCGATCGACACCCTTGGTCAGGTCGGCTTTGCGTTTCTCCTGATAAACGACCGCGATGGTATTCGCGATGTTCGTGGCGCGCTGAGCATCAGTGTCAAAGACGCCGATTTCAATCAGGCCGGTATTGCGCACCTCCTGAAGTTGCATCGACTTTTTCAGCCGGAAATAGACCTGCTGCAGCGGCAGACGCTGGCCCGCCGGAGAGAATTCCTTCACCAGCTCGAGATTCTCAATCACGGGATAGAGGATCTCCGTTTTTTGCAGAATCTGAAACTGCGTAGCGACAAATTGCGGGTCGTAGGCGCGTTGCATGCCACTGCCGAAGACATTGATCGGCCCGGAATTGTCCATTTTCACCTCCATCGTGACCTTGGAGTAGTACTGCTTCGGCAGAAAGTAGGTCGTCACCCCCGCGGTGACCATGACGAGAAAAAAGGTCAGCAGGATGAGCCCCATGCGGAGCTTGATGACGCGCCAATAGTCGAGGAAGTGGAGTTTGACCTCATTGGAATCGTTCATAGACGGGAGCAGGGAAGCGGGGGAATTGGTTTAAAATTAGTCTTCAGAGGGTGAATCTGCAATCGGACAAACGTGAAACTTTGGCGCGAAGCCCCTCGCGGGAGGCTAAAACTGAAATTCGGCTCCGAAAAAGATTTGCTGCCGATAATAGTCGGCGGTGTCGACCGGACCGATGGCCATGGTGTAGGTATAGCTCAGATTGAAGCTCCAGCGACGGCTCAAGGTGTAGTTCAGCCCGAGGGTGGCATCTATGGTTTCCTGCACGGTCTCGGTCGTCACTGACCTCGTTTCCGGTGGGGCCACCTCCTCCGGAGTCGCCGCCGTGGCGGTGGGATCGGTGGGAGCAGCGGGATCGGTGGTGCTGGGGGTCGGCGTCGGCGTGGCGGTCTCGGTGGTCGGGACGGCCACCTCGGTGGTCGTGGTGTTCTGGCTTCGGACCAGATTCAGAGCGAGCGAAGCTTGCAGTCGCGGGGAGAAAATATGGGTGAGCGACAACCCGGTGCGGGCCACGATCACCTCGCTGTCGGCCGTGCTGGCGTTCTCGTAGCCGTAGCGCGCATTCCACTGGATGGTCGTCCCCCGGGCCAGGCGGTAGTCGAGCGTGCCTTCCAGATAAGGCGCGGAACTTTTTCCCCCACTTTCCGTGTAGGTTTGCAGGGCCTCACCGATTCGGAGCGACGCCGCGAATCTCCGGGTCAACCTCAGCTCACCACCGATGAGCAGAAAATACGTGTTCTTATCCAACTCCGAATTTTCCTTGTAGGTCGTGGAGCTGTAACGCAACTCCCCGAGCATCGTGAGCCGCGGGGAAAAGAGGTACCGCAGCTCCGTGCCAAAGGTCGTCTCGCCGTAATTTCCCGAACTCTCGCTTTTTTCGCCAAAGGTGAGCCCGCTGTAAGCAACGCTGGTCACCGAGCTGAAGCGCGGAGTCAGCCGGTAGGAAAGGTCCCCCTTGAGGTTTGCCGTCAGGTAGTTCCCGCGGTTGTTGGTCGTCGGTGCATTGATCTGCGAAAAGTTCGGCTGCGACTGATAGCTGACATTGATCGCCGCCGTGAACTGCGCCCGTCCGGTCAGCTTGCGCAAATAGATCAGCGACAAACTGCCATTGTAGTCCGATTTTTTTCCGGGGCGGTCCCAGTAATAGCTGTTGCCCACGTTCAGATCGAACGTGAAAAGATTCCGCCGGCTGGCCAACTGGACGTCCCAGCCCACCGAACTGCGCGTGACGAAGCTCCCAACCCGCTCCGGCGCGGGCGTGCCCGGGAGTCTTTCATAGCGGAATTTCGCGGGCTGCGCCGGGACCTCCACCGTTTGCTCGGAATCCGGCACCGCGGGATCTCCCGAGGGCACGGTGACCGTCATGGTCGTCGCCGGGCTACCGGGCGAAACCAGAACCTGCACCTTTTGGTCGGGGATAAACTGAGGATGCGTGGGGGTCTGCAAGACATTGTCGTCGTAACCCTGGGACAAGCTCCCCGTGAAGCGGAACCGCGGGCGCGCCAGACGGCCCTCACCGACGGTGTACTGCTGCGCGCCCCGACCATAAAATCCCGGCACCGAAAAGCTGGCCGGTGCCGCGCGCGTCGTCGCGCCCGATTGTTCGGTGCCGAAGTTCGAGGTCGCCCCGGCGGAAGCGGGGTCGGTCGTCTGGGTTGCCCCCCCACCCGTGCGAAACGACGGCACCGGACTGGTCGTGCCGGGCTGGGATTCGGGGGCAAAGGGGTTCGCCAAATTGCCGGGGGACGGATTCGTGGAGGAACCGGTGGAAGGCGCCCCAAACGAGGAACTGGCACCGCCGCCCGGCGCCGTGCTGCCCGGCGAAGAGGCCCCGGCTCCTCCGGTACTCTCCTGCGCCACACCCATTTGTCCCGAAAGACAAATGGCGGCAAAAAAGAAAAGCTTTGACCGGCGGAACATCATGCGGCGGATCTCAAAGAAAGATTGGTCGATGGACGTGGTTGGGCGGAGCGGGCCGAAGTTGCCCGACTCGCACCCGGCTTAGAAAGAGATGCGGACACCTCCACTGATGTTGTGCGACTCCGACTCCTTGCGATACAGCTCCCCATCGTAATAGAGATAGGTCGCGGTGCGGGCATTCCAGAGCACGGAGCCACCGACGCCGAGGAGCAGGCTGTCGCGGCCAACTTCGGGATCGCGCACGGTGAACAGACCGCCCGCGCCGGAAGCGAGGCGCGAATCCAGGGCGAAACTGCGATCCCCATATTCGTGCTGCCAGATCGCGCGAATCTCCGGCTTCACGAGAACACTGCCGAGCTTCCAATCATAAACGGCCTTAAACCCGAGTTTCGAGCGGAGCGACTGGCCGTACTGACTCGGGATGCTGAGCGGCGCGAGCGATCCGGATTCGGTGAATCCGTCAAGCCCCAGGTAGGTGTATTCCACGGACGTCAGCGCCCCCAGAGTCAGCGCATCCAGGCTCCAGTCGTAACCCACGCCGACGAGCGCGTTAAATTCCCCGCCTTCCGTTCTCCCCCGCGCCACCCCTCCGAGACCGCTGCGCTGCGTTTCGTAATTGCTATAGCCTCCGCTCACCGCGGCATCGGCGTAAAAGCCCCCATCGTAGTAGGTGGCGTAGGCCCCGATTTTGCCGCCGTTGACCCGCAAATTGCCACCTTGGGCCAGCTCGGCCGCCGTGCCCGCATAACCCGCGCTCACGCCGACGGCGAAGTTCGGCGTGGCTTTGTAATCCACGCCCACGGTGGCCCCGCCGGTGGTCAGTTCGTACCCGCGGGCGTTCTCGGTATCGCCGATGCGAATCCACTCTCCCATCCCAGTGAGGAAGACTCCCCATCGGTCGTCGCGCGGACGCACGATATTGCCATCCTCGCCGTCCGGTCCGGCCACTCCGGCGGCGCCCAGCCGCCCGCTGTAGCCCGGCCCGCTGCCGGTGGTCTGGAAACCGGACGTGCTCCCCCGCCGGTTCGACAGGCGCAGATCATCCATGCGGCGCTGGAGATTCTGCGCCTGCACCCCGGCCAACCCGACGCCCAGGCGATAGACCGCCGCGAGTTCCTCCGGCGCGATGCGGTCGAGATTGCCGGGGATCTCGTCGAGCGGACGCTCGTTCAGATGCTCGACCATTCTCTGGTTCTTCCCACCAAAAGCGGCCGCATCCACCGCCACCGCCGTGGCCTGCTGGTTGGCCGACAAATTGCGCGCCCTCGCAAACTCGACGTACGAGCCCTGCACACCCTGGAGCGACACCGAATTCGACCCATAGATTACCTCCGATTGGATCATCGAGTCTGAATTGAAAGGATTGGAGACCTTCTTGAACGTTCCCTCGACCCCTCCGCCGGCCGTGAGGAACGTGATTTTTTCGCCGAGCTTCAGCCGCGGCGCGCGATCCACCCGCACGAGCCGCAAGGTTCCATCGAGCGAGGCCTTTCCCCCCACGGCCAGCACGTCGTACTGGCCCGACCGCCGGCCCGCGATCTCGATCACCAGCGTGCCCTTCGACCCTTGTTTGAAATTGCCCGTGACCGTGATGGTGCCGGGCGAATTGCCGGGACTGACCGTGCCAAAATTGGTCAGGTTGCCCGTGATGGTGCCGCGGCCTCCGAGGAAACCCTGCTCCTCGACGATCACATCGCTGATCAAATTCCCCTCCACGTAGAGATTACCCAGCTTCACCGTCGTCCCACCGGGGAAGGCGCCTTCGCCGGTCAGCGTCCATGTTCCCCCACCGAGCTTTTCCAACGTCGTAAAATTGCGGATGAAAGCGCTTCCGATATCGAGAATGTCCGCCTCGGCTCCAGCCAGCCGCAGGGTATTGGTGCCGGCACCAAAGTTGATGCGTTCGGTGGAGGGCCGGTTGGTCACCAACACCACCACGTCATTGGCCGCCCCAAATCGAACATCCCCGCTCACCGTACCGGCGTTGACGAAGGTCACACTGCCGCCCGCGGTCGCATCGATCGCGACATCACTGGTTCCGGTCAAGGTGCCGAGGTTCGCAATCCGATTTTCCCCGGTCGCATTGGTCAGCACGATCGCCCGGTCGCCGGTGATCGTCCCTCCCGCGGCATTGGTCACCGTGTTTCCGGTCCCCGACAAGACGACGCCTTGAAAACCGACCGCGCCACCCACGATCGCCCCACTGTTGGTGATCGCATTGTTGCTCCCGCCGCTCACGCCGACCGAGTTATTCCCGCCTCGGAGAAGCCCGGCATTGTTCACCGTGCTGCCATCGTTGGCCGTCACCACCGTCACCCCGTTGCACACCACCACACCCGCACTCGCGTTGACACCGAACTCGCTGCGATTGTTGATCGTCACCGGGCTGATGCTGGTGCCGGCGAGGATGAGCGCGCCACCATTCACCGTCGTTGCCCCCGTGTAGCTATTCGCTCCGGAAAGCAGCAAAGTGCCCGGGCCATACTTGGTCAAATTGCCCCCGGTGAAGCCCGCATGAAAACCGTCACTGATCATGCCGCTGAATGAGCCCGAGCCGACGGCCAGGGTGGAGTTTGCCAGTCCGACGGTTCCCGATCCGAAAAGCGCTCCGATGGTCTCCGTCCCGTTCGCATTAAATAAATCAAAGCCGGTGAACTGAACGCTTAGATTGTTCCCATTACTATTCACCACCACCGTGGCATTATCGGCGACCTGCTCGGAAGCAAACGGGCCGTCTCCCCCGAGATAATCCAGGACCCCGTTCCCCTGAATTAAAACGTCGCCTTGAATCGCGCCGTTTGGCGTCGCTCCCCGCAGCACAATAAACGCTCCACTGTTAATCGTGGTCAGCCCCGTGTAGGTGTTCACGTTTCCCCCATCGAAGAGGAACGCCACATAGTCTCCGTCGTTGGTAAACGGCGTATTCAGGGTCAGCCCGCCGTTATTGATCGAGCCATCAAAGTGGACCTGCCCACCCAGCGTGACCCCCGTGATCGTCCGTGTCTCACCGGTGAGATCGATCGGCCCGCTCAGGGAGAAATTTTGCAGGCCGAAGTTCGCGTTCACGTTCGTCGCGATGGAGAAATCGCCGATCACCGAGACGGCGTTACTCACGGTCGTGTCCGGCACCGTACTGCCCAGAATCCCCCCGGAAATCGTCAGCGTTCCCGAACCGAGAGCGCCGTTGGCCTCGACCAGCAGCGTGCCATTGGAAAGCGTCGTCCCACCCGCGTAGTTGTTGGCCGCGTTGGTCAACCGGATCGTTCCTGCGCCGGAGACACTGATCGCGCCGGGGCCCGTCACTGGCGCATTGATCGTTGCCGTAACACCCCCGATCGCATTCAGACCCGCCAGCCCGGTGGGAGAAAGCGTGAATCCTCCCCCGTCGATCGTGTAGCCGTCCACGTCGAACCGCAGATTGGTGAATGCCAAATTCGCCCCCAAAGTCACCGTCCCCACCGTCACCCCGAAAATTGCCGTATCCGCAGGATTGTAAACCGAGTTCACCGAGCCATCCGCCGTGGTCCAATTGAGGGTCACGGCATCCCAAACGCCATTTCCCCCTTCAACCGTTCCGTTCACCACATTCGGCCCATCCCAAAACTGGTCCGCATTTACCCGCGGAATATCTGCAAGAAGAGTCAGCAGCGCGGCCACCGAAGTGGCCAGGGCGCGCGAAAATCTCCTTCGACGGCAAGTGCAGGTCATCAATTTAAAGTGTGGCGGGAGGAACTCTAGAGTCCCTTCGTTTATCCTCACGAAAAGCTGTCGGGCAACGCTTTAATGTAAAAAATATCGTTACAATCAGGCTCACCTCAGCGCGTCCCGCCCAGATTCGGGGTCCTACGTAGCGCAAGTTGTAATCTCGCGGCTTTTCCTCCGGCTTGGGCGGCCACGATTCCCTGCTTGCCGTGACCGCAAGCGCCTTCCAGTGTCGGCCCACTCCAGCATCTCCGCCGGCAAACTCTGTTCATGCGCTTCAATTCGGAACATGCCGCCGCCTGTTTTCCACACGCCTCGATTGCACTCCCGTCCCTCACCCTCGTGAGGAAACATGGGCTCGATCCACTCCGGCGCGTGATCGCCCTGTTCACCCTCCTCGCGCTCTTCCTCGGGTGCGACAAAGTTTCCCGGCCCTCGGTGGGGGATTCCGAACCCATCTTCGCTGCCGTGAGGGCGCAAGTGAAAGCCCTCAACCGCCGGGACGCGGAAGCCGCTCTCGCTGTCATGCACCCCCAAGCCCCCGGCTTGGATCAGACCCGCCAGACGACCCAGCAAATCACCGCCACCTACGACCTGCTCTTCATGATTCAGAACCTCACCCTGGAGTCCTCGACCGAAAACGAAGCCCGGGTCCGCTTCAAACAGATCACACAAAAAGTGTCCGGCCCCGAGTTTCGCAACAACCGCGTGGAAGGCATCCACAACCTGAGAAAGGATCAGGGGGCGTGGAAAATCTACTCCACCCAAGTCCTCACGATCGACTATCTGGACAAATAGCGCCGGCATCCGCCTTCCGTTCCACCGTCCGCGAAACTTCAACTCAGGAGCGCACGTTCTACGTTTCCTTTCGAAGCCGATGTTTCCACGGCGGCTCATCCCATCTTTCAAAATTGACAGGACCGTTGGTGGCGGTGCGGCGCGCCCAAGGAGGCGGTCTCCCGGAGACGGTCCGGTTATTTGGACGAGAGGGAATCAGTCTTCGTAAAACCGCTTGCCGGATTTCGCCATGTCGCGGAGCAGGCCGCAGGGGGCGTAGTGCGGGCCGGCGCTTTCGGTGAAGCGGGTCAGTTCCTCGGCCACTTTCGGCACGGCGATGCTGTCGGCGTAGCGCAGCGGGCCGCCGCGGAAAGCCGGAAAGCCGGTGCCCATGACCATGGCGAGGTCGAGTTCGCCGGCGGAGGCGACGATGTGTTCCTCGAGGCAGCGCGCGGCTTCGTTGATCATAAGGAGGATGAGGCGGCGTTCGATTTCGTCGCGGCTTGGCGCTTTCGGCTGGCCGGGCGGGCGCAGTTTGGCGGCTTCCTTGTTGGGTGTGGCGTCTTTGCCGTTGCGATATTTGTAGAAGCCGCGGCCCATTTTCCGCCCAAGGAGCATGGTGCCCTGAAGCGCGGGGAGAACGTCGGGCACATGCAAGCGCGCCGGAAACGCAGCGGCCAGCGTGGCGGCGACTTCAAGGGCGACATCGGCACCGATCTCGTCGATCAACCGGAGCGGCCCCATCGGCAGGCCGAAGGCGCGCAAGGCGGCGTCGATATCCTTGATCTCCCCGCCGCTCCAAAAGATGGCGCCGGCCTCGATGAGGTAGGGCACGAGGATTCGGTTCACGAGGAAGCCGGGGCTGTCCTTCACGAGCACGGGCAGCTTGCCGATGCGCTGGGCGAAGCGGACCGCGCGCTGGGCCACCGCGGGCGTGGTCTGGCTGCCCATGATGACCTCGACGAGCTGCATCTTGTGGACGGGATTGAAGAAATGCAGGCCGACCACGCGGCTCGGATTTTTCGTCGCCGCCGCGAGTTCGCTGACGGAAAGCGCCGAGGTGTTCGTCGCCAAAACGGCGTCGTCCCCGACCAATTCATCGAGCCTTTGGAAAATTGCCTTCTTCACCTGCAGGTTCTCGCTCGCGGCCTCGATCACGAGATCGACGCGCTTCAGCGGGACTTCCGTCGGGGCTGGGGAAATGCGATCCCGGCCCGCCCGCGCTTCCCGCTCGGTGAAAGTGCGCTGGCGCACGCCCGCCGCGTAAAGTCCGGCGATATTGCCCATCCCTTCGGCGACCCGCGCGGCATCGAGATCGCGCAGGATTACGGGCACTTCGCGGCTGCTCAACCACTGCGCGATGCCCGAGCCCATCACCCCCGCGCCGATGACGGCGGCGCGCCGGATGGGCGCCGTTTCGGCGGGAGCGTCGGGCACGGTGAATTTCTTCGCGCGTTCCCGGGCGAAGAAGAGGTTCAACAACTGCCGCGTCGTATCGCTGGCGATCAGTTCAGCCACGGCTTCGCGTTCGCGTTCGAGGGAATCGGCTTCATCCCAGGAGGAGGAGCCTTTCAAGACGACTTCGAGCGCCTTTTCCACCGCGGGATAGTTGCCGTGCGTTCTCACTTGCACCTCGTGCCGCGCCTTTGGCGCGATGACCGCATCCACCACGGCATTGACTGCCGCGGAGTGCGCGAAGGTGCGCGGATGTTTGCCCCGATCGAGCCAGCGGCGGGCGGCGAGCAGCACATGCTCGCGCGGCACGACCTCGTCCACCAACCCCGCACGCAGCGCCTGCTGGGCCGGCAGCACCTGGCCACTGAGGATGACGTCGAGCGCCTTGGGCACGCTGAGCAGGCGCGGCAGTCGCGTGCAACCGCCCCAGGCCGGGATGATGCCGAGTTTCGTCTCCGGCAGGCCGAGCTTGGTCGCGGGGTCCGTCGAAGCGATGCGCCAGTCGCACGCGAGGCAGAGTTCATAACCGCCGCCCAGCGCCGCGCCATGCACGGCGGCCACGGTCGGAAACGGGAGCGCCGCGAGTTTATTGAACACGCCCTGCCCGCGCTGGATGAAAGTCTTCACCTCTTCGACGTTCATTTTGCGAATCGCGTGCAGGTCCGCGCCGGCGATGAAGATGCCGGGTTTGGCGCTGGCGATGATCAGGCCCTTGGGGCTGTGCTCGGGGCTGGCCATCGCATCGAGGTGCGACTCGAGTTCGCTGAGCGTGTCGAAGTCGAAGATATTGGCCGCCGAATCCGGGCGGTCGAAGGTCAGCAGGAAGATGCCGTCCTCAATGGTTTCGCGGCGAATGTGGGACATGGGCTTGGGGCGTGAAAACCGAAGGGGAGGACTTTACCGCAGAGGGCGCAGAGATGCAGAGAGCCGCAGAGGGACCGAAGGAAAACGCCTCTGCGGCCCTCTGCGCCTTTGCGTGTTCTGCGGTAAAACCGAATCTTGATTCATGGTGTCAGGGTCGTTCCAGCCAGATGGCGCCGCCCTGTCCGCCGCCGACGCAGAGCGAGACGAGGGCGCGTTTGCCGTTGCGGCGGGCGAGTTCCTTGAGGCTGGTGAGGATCAGGCGCCCGCCGGTCGCACCGACCGGATGACCGAGCGCAATGGAGCCGCCGTTGACGTTCAATTTATCCAAGGGAATGGCCGGCTTCACCCGCGAAAGCACGCCGAGGACTTGCGCGGCGAAGGCTTCGTTGATTTCGATGAGATCCGCATCTGCGGGAGTGAGATTGCTGGTCTTTGCCAACCGCTCGATGGCGGCAACCGGCCCGAGGCCCATGTGCGCGGGATCGACGCCGGCGTAGGCATAAGCGGTCAGCGCGCCGATCGGCTGGAGGCCGAGTTCCTGCGCGCGAATTTCGGACATGACGAGCAGCGCCACGGCGCCGTCGGAAATTTGCGAGGAGTTGCCTGCGGTCACGGTGCCGTATTTTTCAAACACCGGCTTCAGCGCGCCGAGCGCGGCCATCGACGAATCGGGCCGCGGGCCGTTGTCGCGCACGAGCGGTTTGCTGCCGAGATAAATGGGGCAGATTTCCTCCGCGAGCCGGGCTTCGGCCGCGAGCGCGCGCTGGTGGGATTGCAGCGCGCAGGCGTCCTGCTGCTCGCGGGTGATCGCGTCCTCGCGCGCCAGGAGATCGGCCGTCTCGCCCATGTTCAGGCCACACACCGGATCGGTCAGGCCGAGTTTCAGCGCGGCGCGCGGCTCAAAATCGGCAACCCGAAATGAGGTCATCGCCGAGACCTTTTCCGTCGTCGTCTTCGCCCTCGCGACGTCGGCAAATTTTTGCACGGTCAGGTTCTGAAACAGCATCGGCACGCGCGACATGCTCTCGGTGCCACCGACGATGAAGATGGACCCGCGCCCCGCGGCCAGTCGCTCATAGGCCGTGGTAAAAGCTTCGAAGCCGGAAGCACAATTCCGATGCACCGTGAGCGCGGGAACGGAATCGGGAATGCCGGCGCGCAGCGCGATGACGCGGGCGATATTCGAGGCCTCGGCGGGCTGCGAAACACAGCCGAAGATCACTTCATCAATCAGCGCGGGATCAAGGCCCGTTTTGGTCAGCAGGGCATCGACTGCGATCCGCCCGAGATCATCGGCGCTGAGCGGAACCAAATCGGTGCCGGCCTTGCAAAAGGGCGTTCGCAAACCATCGATAATGACTAGTCGCTCAGGCATACAAAACAGGGTCTATCGCAGAAGATGGAGGGACGAAGAGAAAAAAATGCGGCTGAAGTAATCGGCTGCAATTTGCGGGTCACAAGCTGGGGGCGTTCGGTTTCTGCGCCCCGGCGTCCAGGCGTTTTTCCGTCCCCGGTCGGTGATCGACCGCGCGCTGTTCCTTGAGCTGTGTGCCCACGCCCTGCGTCCTCCGCAAGTCATCCGCGCTGTGAAATTCGATGCGATTCGGATGGCTCTCGGTTTCGCTCACGAAGCGGGTCCGTCCCACCTGCGCCCGCACGAAACTCCGCTCAGAATGACACGCGCTTTTTTGCCCAAACTGAAGCCCGTTCTCCAAGCCCACCCGGCAGACCGTTCCGCTACGCGACCGTGTTCAACGCCTGTCCTTCCGCGAACGCGAGAATGTTCTCCACCGTCACGGTTAGCAATCGCTCGATGGCCTCGACGCTATTGAAGGCGACGTGCGGGGTGAAGACCACGTTGCCCTTCGCGAGCAGCGCATCGCTGAGGAGCAGTTCCTGAAGCTCGCGCACCCGGTCGGCGTCGCGCGCATCGTGCGCCCGGGCCTCGGAGCGGAGATGCTGCACGATATCGGAGGTAATGATGTGCGACAGCGGCTGACGCATCACCCGCTCATCTTCGAGGACATCCAGCCCCGCGCCGCCGACCTGCCCCGAATCGAGCGCGTCGCGCAACGCCTGCGAATCGATGAGCGAACCGCGCGCCGTATTGATGATGATCACCCCGGGGCGGCAACGGGCGAGCGTGTCGCGATTCAGAATGTGATAGGTCGCCGTGGAAAGTGGTGCGTGCAGCGAGATGACGTGCGCCTGCGCGAGCAGTTCCTCCAGCGGCACGAAGGTGAAGTGCAGGGCGCGCGCGAGGCCGGCGGCATGCTCCACATCATAGGCCAGCACTTTCATCCGAAACGCGTTCGCCAGTTCCGCCACATGCTGTCCGATGTGACCCATGCCGATGATGCCCATGGTCTTCCCCGCGAGATCGAAGCCGCGCGCCGCCTCGTAGGAAAAGCGACCGGCTTTCGGCGCGATCATCACCTCGCGCAAGCGCCGCGAGAGCGCGAGGATGAGCGCGAAGGTGTGCTCGGCCACCGTCGTGTCGCCGTAAGTCGGGACGTGGGCCACGCTCACGCCGCGCTCGCGGCAGGCCGCCATCGGCAGGTGATCGACCGCCGAGGAGCGCGTGGCGATGAGGCGCAGTCGCGGATGCGCGGCGAGAAATTCCGCGGTGATCGTCGAATAAATGAAGGTCGAAAGAATCTCCGCGTCCTCCCCGACCTCGTCGGGCTGCGCCACAAAACGGAGATCATGCGCGAGATGTTCGGCAAAAAATTCCTGCTCGGCGGATTCGGTTTCGAGAAAATAGCAGATCACAGCAAGGGAAACGTTAACGGGATGACGGCAGGCAACCACACGCGGCTTGGGCAAAGCGATGCGTAATTTGTCCGCGCGCAGGAAGGCGGCTGACAAAGCCGGGGCCGAATGCGAAGCAAAGGGCGCCCACATGCACCAGCACGCCGACCACGATCATCCCCACGACCACCCGCCCCGCAAGAGCTGGCTGCCGCGCATGACCACGCGGGAAGTCGAAACCCACGAGCACGACCACGGTCACGAAGGCGAGTGGAAGGAGCAACTCATCGCCAGCGGCTTCTGCCTGCTCTTCACGCTGCTCGGCTGGTTCGCGCCGCATCCCGCGATCGGGCTCGCCTCCTTCCTCCTCGCGTATCTCAGCGGGGCGTGGTTCACCGCGCAGGAGGTCTGGGAAAAAGTGCGCGAAGGCGTGATCGATGTGCATTTCCTCATGCTCGCCGTCGCCACCGGAGCGGGCCTGATCGGCGAGTGGAAGGAAGGCGCGATCCTGCTTTTCCTGTTCTCATTTTCCGGCGCGCTCGAGCACTACGCCATGGAGCGTACGCAGAACGAAATCCGCTCCCTGTTCAAGTCGGTGCCCAAGACCGCGACCGTCCTCGCGCCCTGGGGCGCCGAGCGCGTCGTGCCGGTCGAGGAGCTGACGCCGGGGATGCGGCTGCGGATCAAGCCGGGCGAGCAATTCCCCGTGGATGCCGACATCGTCCAGGGCGAGACTGCGGCGGACGAAGCGGCGCTGACTGGCGAAGCGACGCCCGTGGACAAAGGAATCGGCGACCCCGTGCTCGCGGGCACGATGAACCTTTGGGGTTCCGTCGAGGCGGTGGTCACGCGGCCCGCGCAGGAGAGCGCGCTGCAAAAAATCATCCGCCTCATCCAGAGCGCCCAGCGCAACAAGGCGCCGGCGCAGCGTTTCACCGACAAATTTGGCACGGCCTACACCTACGGCGTCCTCGCGCTCACCGCGGTCATGTTCTTCGTCTGGTGGCTGGCTTTCGGGCATCGTCCGTTCGTCTCCGTGCCGGGCGATGTCAGCGCCTTTTACCATGCGATGACGCTCCTCGTCGTCGCCTCGCCCTGCGCGCTGGTGCTCTCGATTCCGTCCGCCATTCTCGCCGCCATCGCCTGGGGCGCGCGGCGCGGCATCCTCTTCCGCGGCGGCGCGGCGGTCGAACAACTGGCCGAGATCAAAATCGTGGCCATGGACAAAACGGGCACGCTGACCACCGGCGATTTGCGGGTCGAGAAAGTCGAGAGCTTCCCGCCCGGACACGAGGACGAAGTGCGCCGTCTCGCCGCCTCCCTCGACCGCCACTCGAATCATCCGCTCGCCCGCGCCATCGTCCGCCACGCCAAACAGCGCGATCTCGCGCCCGTGGAAGTCACCGACTTTGCCCAGACGCCGGGCGCCGGCAGCGCCGCGCAGTGGGAAGGGCGCGAACTGCGCCTCGGCCGCCGCACCTGGGCGCAGGATGCCCAACACCAGAGCTGCGCCGCCGTCCCGCCCCCGGACGAAATCGGCGTCTCGGAAGTCTGGCTCAACGCCGGCGACTTCTGCGGGCGTCTGCTGCTGCGCGACGATCTCCGCCTCGAAGCGCGTCCGCTCATCCAGCAACTCCGCGCCCGCGGCCTGCGCACCGTCGTCCTGACCGGCGACCGGCAGAGCGCCGCCGATTTTCTGAAAAAGGAACTCGGCCTCGACGACGTGCGCGCCGAACTCAAGCCCGAGCAGAAACTCGCGATCATCGAAGGCTTCGCGAAGGCCGGTGAACCCGCCGCGATGATCGGTGATGGCGTGAACGACGCGCCGAGCCTTGCCGCCGCGCATGTCGGCGTGGCCATGGGCGCGCGCGGCAGCGACGCCGCGCTCGAGCAGGCCGCCGTCGTCCTGATGCACGACCGCCTGGAAAATTTCCTCGCCGCCTACGAACTCTCGCGCCGGGCCCGCGCCATCATCCGGCAAAACCTGTCCATTTCGCTCGGCGTCATCGCCGCGCTCGTCACCCTTGCGCTGTTTCAAAAAATCCCGCTCACGGTCGGCGTCGTCGGCCACGAAGGCAGCACGCTCATCGTCGTGCTGAACAGCCTGCGGCTGCTCTTCGGCCCGGCCAAAAAATAGCCTTCGGGAGCCATTCCGCCCGGAGCTTTGAGTCCCACAGGGTTGCCATCGCAAGGGGACGGGTTAAAGCAATAGGCGTTATGCAAATTCATCTCAGTCCCCGCCACCTCCGCCTGACCGCGGCCATTCACACCCATTGCGCGTCCAAGATCGAGCACCTCGAACAACTCGCCGGGGAGATCGTGGCGGCTCATGTCGTCCTTATTTACGATGAGGTGGCCAAACCGAAGGATCGCTACAGCGTGAAGGTGCATCTCGCCGTGCCCGGCCCGGATATTCATGCCGAGGAATCTGCGCAGGAACTCTACGCGGCGCTCGATCTCGTGGTGGACAAGCTGGCCCGGCAGCTCCGCAAGCGGAAGACGAAGCTGAAGGACAAGCCCCGCGCCAAGGCCCAGGCGGTCGCCCGCCGCCGCTGAGCCGCCCGCGCTTCGGCGTTGCCCGCGCTGGGTGCGGGACTTTAGGAATCACCCGATGAATCCCATCCAGCGATTGCTCCGGCGAACGGCGACGCGCCTGCGGCTGGTGGCGTGCGGCGGCTGGTTTCGCCGCGCTTTTCTGGCTAGCGCGCTGCTTTTCCTCGCGCTGCTGCTTTCGGCGCGGCTCCTCGGTGCCCTGCCGGATCGCTTTACGCTGCCGACCCTGGCGATCGTGCCGGCGGTGGCGCTCCTCGTCGCACTGCTGGGCTGGCCGCGACCGCCGGAATCGGCGGTCGCGCGACGGATCGACGCGCAGAGCGGCGGGAAGGAACTGTTCCTCACCGCCGTGCTGACCGGCGAGGGCGGCGGTGCATTTCAACCCATCGTCCGCGAACAGGCGGAGCGGCGGGCGGCGGAACTCGACCCGGCGAAGATCGTCCCGCTGCGCTGGACCCGCGGGGCGCTCGAAGCCGCGCTCGCGCTCGCGGTCCTGGCCGCGGCGGTGACCTGGCTGCCGCAGCTCGATCCTTTCCGCCAAGTCGCGCAGCGCGAAAAACTCACCAAACAGGCGGAGCAACTGCGCGAGATGCAGAAGTCCACGCTGCAACGCGCGGAGGTGCTGACCGCGCAAAGCGAACAACAGTCGGCCCAAATCCAACAGGCGCTGGCCGCGCTCGACAAAACCTTCAAGGAAGCCAGGCCCCAGGAGCGGGACGCGAACCTGCAACGGCTCGCCGAGGAGCAGAAGCAACTCGGCGAAATGTGGCGCAAGGTGAATAACGAAGGGCTCAAACAAGCGCTGGAGAAAGGCGCACAGAGCTTCGGCCGGATGGATGCGCAGAAATTGAATGAGTGGCGCGAACAGTTGAAGAAAGGCGACGCGTCCGGTTTGAAAAAGGAACTTTCCGAAATGCGTGCGGACTTGCAGAAGCTCGCCACGCAGCCGGACTCGGCGGGGAAACGCAGCGCGCAGGAAGGGCTCGCCCAGCGGTTGAATCAGCTCGCCGAAGCGATGAAGCAAAGCGCGGGTTCGCCGCAACTCGACGCCGCGCTGGCTCGCGCGCAGATGCAACTCGATGCGGCAAAACTGAATCAGCTCTCGCCCGAGGCCATGCAGGGCGCGCTGGATTCGCTCCAGCTCAGCGAGCAGGAGCTGCAACAGCTCGCGCAGTCGCTCAAGGACGGTCAGGCGTTGGAAGAGGCGCTGAAGAATTTGCAAATGGCCAAACAACTCGCCGCCCAAGGCAAACTCGACGGCGCGGCTGGCCAAAACGCGCAAACCATGGCGGACTACGCCGCGCTCTTCGCGGAAAAGATGGCGGGGCTCGGCGAGATGCCCGGCCCCGGCGGCTCCGGCATGGGACCGGGAATCGGCGATGGCTCCAAGCGCCCCGAGGACGAATCGGCGAAGACCGGGTTCAAGTCCGAGAAATCCACCTCCGCGCTGGCCGGCGGGAAGATGCTGCTGGAGTGGAAAACCAAGGAAGTCGGCGAGAGCGGCGCGCGGGCGGAAGAGTTTCGCGAGGCGGTGCGCGAGGTGAAGCAGGGCGTGAGTGAGGCGCTGCAAGCCGAGCAGGTGCCGCCCGGCTACCACGAGACGATCAAGAAATACTTCGACACGCTGCCGGAGAAGAAATGATGAAAGTGAGTCAGGCCTGCCGTCTGCCTTCGAATGAAACGGCTGTGGAGCGGCACACTCCAGGGTGCCGGGAGGTAGAGCGGTTCGGGCGATCACGCCCCGGCGCCCTGGAGTGGGCCGCTCCGCCCCGCCTCCTCGGGTCTGCTAGGACGAAAACTCATGGCGCCCTCTAGCCGGCCAGCCTGCTCCACGCCATGCCCCGCTACCTCCTCATCGCTGCCGCCGCTGTCGCCTTTCTCCTGCTCGTCTGGATCGCCGATCGCACCACCCAGGTTGGCGCGCTGGTCGTCTATTGCGCCCACGATTCCATCTACTCGGAGAAAATCATCCGCGCCTTCGAAGCGCGCACCGGCACGGCAGTGCGCATCCGCTACGACACTGAGGCGACGAAATCCCTCGGCCTCACCGAACTGCTCATCCGCGAGAAGGACGCCCCGCGCTGCGATGTCTTTTGGAACAACGAACTGCTCGGCATGCTCGACCTCCAGGAGCGCGGCCTGCTGCTGCCGTATCAAGGCCCCGGCCACGCGCGCATCCCCGCGGCCTTCAAGGCCGCGGATGGCAGTTGGACCGGCTTCGCCGCCCGCCTGCGCGTCGTCATCTTCAACACCACGAAGATCGGCACCACCCCGCCCAATCTCGAACTCGAACCCGGCAGCGACCACTCGCGCCTCGTCCTCGCCAAGCCGCTCTACGGCACCACGCTCACGCACTACACCGCGCTCTGGCAGCTCGGGGGCCGCGACAAGCTGATCGCCTGGCATCAGGACTGGCGCAGGAACGGTGGGCGCGAAGCCAATGGCAACGCCGCGGTCAAAGACCTCGTCGCCGAGGGCGTGAGCTTCGCGGGCTACACCGACACGGATGACTTCTTCGCGGCCAGGGACGCGGGCGCGCCGGTGGCCATGCAGCCGGTGCGGCTCGAAAACGGGAAGACGATCTGTATCCCCAACACCGTGGCGATCATCCGCGGCACGAAGCGCGAAACCGCGGCGCAGCAGCTCGTCGATTTTCTGCTCTCCGCGGAAACGGAACTCGCGCTCGCGCAATCCAAAGCGCGGCAGATTCCGCTCGGACCGGTGCCCGCGGAATTGCTGCCGGCCGAAGTGCGGGAGCTGGTGGAAGCCGCGCAGAACGGCGTCGATCTCACCGCGCTCGGCCCGGCGCGGGCGGAATGCCTGGCGTGGCTGAAAGCGGAGTATTTGAAGTGAGCCTCGTCGCACCGACGGCTCCCGCCCTCGCGCGCGCGCTGCTCATCGCCGGGCTGGCCGTGGCAGTCGCAATGTGGCTGAGCGGCTGGCTGGCCGCGCAGCGCGGGCGCACGCAGACGATCGCGTGGACGCTCCTCCTCGCGCCGTTTTTCACCCCGCCGCTGCTCATCAGCTACGCCTTCGCCAAGTTCGCCCTCGCCCTCGTCGCCGCGCCGCTGGGCCACGAAGCGCTCTACCTCGGCGTGCTCACGCTGAAGCTCGCGCCCGTGGCCGTGATCGTCCGCCTGCTCGGCCCGCCGCCGCTCTCGGCGGAAGCGTGGCATGGGTACCGCACGATCATGACCACTGGAGGCCAGCGCTTCGTCGCTGCCCCGACTCAGGCAGCCACGAAGCGCTGCCCTCCATCCCGCTCCCTGACGGCATTCTGGCAAGTGGTGTGGTTTCGCGTTCGCGGCGAAGGCCGCAGCCTGTGGCTGGCCGCGGGGCTGGTCTTTCTCCTCGCCTTTGCCGACTTCGAGCTGGCCTCTCTCTGGAGCCTGAAAACGTGGACGGTCGCGATCTTCGACGCGCAGATCGGCGGCCTCGCCTTGACCGAAACCCTGCGTCTCGCGGCCACCCCGCTCTTCGTGCAAATCGCCCTGCTCGCCTTCCTCGCCCGCGCCGCGCGCGGCAGTCGCGGCCAGCCGGGCACGCCCTTCGCCCGACCGTCATCCGCCAGGCGCGGGCCGTGGATTTATCTCGCGAGCGCGGCGGCCCTGCTCAGCGCGTTGCCGCTTGCCATCATCAGCGCACAGGCCGTCACCGGATTTCGCATGCTCGCGGAAAATTTCGTCCTCGGCCCCGAGATCGGCGCGAGCGTGCTCTTCGCCCTCGCCGCAGCCCTCGGGGCGTCCGCGCTCGCCCGGCTCGGGCGGGGGCGAAACGCCGCGCTGCTGCTCGGCGCGCCGGGATTGCTCGGGGCGCTGGTCGTGTCGCTCCTGCTGCTCGCGCTCTTCCAGATGCCGCTGCTGCGCGCCGCCTACGATACCCCCCTCCCGCTCACCCTCGCGCTCACCGTGCTCCTGCTCCCGCTCGCCCTCCTGCTCGGCGCGCTCGCGACGCCACCCACGCCCGCCCGGCACCTCGCGCGGCAGGTCGGCAGCCGCCGGCTCCTTTGGGAACTCGAAACCCGCCCGCGCGCCCTCGCCCTCGGCCTGCTCTTCTGCTGGGCGTATTTCGATTTCACCGCCTCCTCGATCCTCGCGCCCGTCGGCTTCACGCCGGTCTTCGTCCGCCTGCACAATCTCGCCCACTACGGCCAGACCGCCGTGCTCTCCGCGATGATGCTCGCCGCCTTCACCGTGCCTGTGCTGACCGTGCTCCTGGCCGGTGTCGCGGGGCGCTGGTGCACCGTCCGACGGGGGTAAGGAAGGCTGTCCGAGAAGCGGAAAACTAGTCGCCTACACACTCGCACGCGGCTATTTTCGCCGCATGTCTCTGCCCGTCAAAACCCGCCCGCTCACGCCCGAGGAGTATCTGCGCATCGAGCGCGAGGCTCCCTACAAGAGCGAATACTACGGCGGTGAGATGTTCTCGATGGCCGGCGGCAGCCCCCGCCATAGCCGCATCGCGACAAACATAGCTGGCTATCTCACAAACGCTCTCAAAGGCCGCCGCTGCACACCCTATAACAGCGACCTGCGCATCGGCATCCCCGGCGAAGGGCTTTACACCTACCCGGATGTCTCGGTCTTCTGCGCGCCGCTCACTTTTCTGCCGGGCACGGACGACACCGCGACGAATCCCACGGTCATCGTCGAAGTCCTCTCCAAGACCACCGAAGCCTACGACCGCGGGCGAAAATTCGAGCACTACCGCCGCCTGCCGAGCCTGCGCGAATACGTGCTGGTCTCGCAGGACGCGCCGACCCTCGAGCGCTTCACGCGCGAAGGCGATGGCCGCTGGGTGCTGACCGCCGCGCACGGCCTGGAGGCCACGATCCCCCTCGACGCCCTCGAAACCGCGCTCCCGCTGGCCGAGGTTTACGACAAGGTGGACTTCGCGCCACCCGAAGTCCCGCCCACGCCAACGGCGTGAAACGTCTTATCGCATGTCACTTCTTCCCCGCGGCCTGCGGCGCGTCGTATTCTGCCTAGAACTCGGCCACGGGCCGGAGCGGTTCCGAGTCGATGGCAATGGATTTCAGCGTCGGATGCGCACGCAGCGGCTCCAGGAGTTTGCCGAGATTGGAAATACGCAGATCATCGAGGCGGGGCAGCTCCAGCAGCGGTGTGAGGTCTCGGAGAGGCTTGTTGCCGTGAATGTCGATGCTCTTGATCGGCATTCCACGGAGTGGCGAAAGGTCCGCGATCTGGTCATCTGCAATCCCCAGCTTTTTCAGCGCCTTTCCCTTCAAGGGGGCGAGGCTGGTGATCTGGTTTTTGGACACGACCAGGATCTCAACGGGCGAATCGCGGAGGAATTCCAGATCGCGCAGAGCATTGTCGGCCATCAGCAACTCCCGCAGCGGCGCACCGGTGGGCGGCTCCCCGGTCGTCAGGCGGCACTCTAGCCGATCTAACACGCAGGCTTCATCGGCCGCGGCGCACCTCGCGTGCGCCGCGGCTGAATGGGGTGATCAAAAAACAAACGGTACGCCGAGTTTCTGGAACTCGGCTTTTTGTTCGGCAAGCCATTGGTCTCCGAGCTTTTCGAACCCGCTCTTGGCGCGGAATTCGGCAAGGAAGGCGTTCACTTTAGCGCGCAGGTCGTCGTTCCCTTTTTTGAGTCCGATGGCCCACGACTCGGCTTGGAAGGGCGTGAGCAGGGCGCGCGTGGTGTCCGGGTTTTTCTGCCAGTTTTTGAGCGTGGACATCTGGTCGAACAGGAACGCCTCGGCTTTGCCCTGCGCGACTTCGAGGACGCAGGACGACGGCTGATCGAGCACGAGCACGCGCGCTTTTTTGAGCTGTTGGGTGGCGTAGAGGTGCCCAGTGGTGCCTTTGACGACGGCGATGCTGCGCCCCGCGCGATCGGCGTCGGTGATGGTCTGGATGTCGGTCTTCGCGCCGACGAGCAGGCACAGGCCGGTCTTCAAGTAAGGCTCGGAAAAATCGATGGACTGGGCGCGTTCGGGCGTGGCGGTCATCGAGGAGAGAATGAGGTCGATGCGGCCCGTCTTGAGCGCGGGGATGAGGCCGGCGAAGGGGATGTTTTCGATCTCGACGGGGCGACCGAGGTGCGCGCCGAGAGCTTTGGCAAGATCGACGCTGACGCCGGCGGGCGCGCCTTTTTCATCGCGCATCTCGAAGGGTGGATAGCCGAGATCCATGCCGACGATGAGCTTTTTCTCCGCGGCATGGAGTGGGGTGAGGAGGGCGAGAAGGAGGATGAGGAGTGATTTCACGAGCCGCGAATGTAGGCGCACCGGGTCGGGTGCCAAGGCATGAAAGGAACCAGGACGGGCGTGGTCTGCGAACCCATGCGGAGGCGTGCGTTTCTGTGAATGAATGTCCGCGCCGCCGAGTCACACCCCGCGATCAAAGCCATGAAAACACCGCGCCTTCTCATCCTGCTGCTCACCGCCGTCTTTGCCATACTGTCTCCGCGCCCGGTGGAGGCGCGCGTCGAGGTTTCCTTCGACTTCTTTTACGATTCGCTCGCGCCCTACGGCGAGTGGGTCGAAGTCGGCGACTACGGCTATTGCTGGCGCCCGACGGACGTCGATCGCGACTGGGCGCCGTACGCCGACGGCTACTGGGCGTTCACGGACGCGGGTTGGACCTGGGTGAGCTACGAGGACTTCGGCGGCATCGTCTATCACTACGGGCGCTGGGTGCGGACGGAAGACGAAGGCTGGTGCTGGGTGCCGGATTACGAATGGGGTCCGGCTTGGGTGTCGTGGCGGAACAACGATGACTATGTGGGCTGGGCGCCGCTGCCGCCCGAGGCGCGCTGGCAGCCGTCGGTGGGCATCAGCATCTGGGTGGATCGGGTGTACGACATCGGGCCGGGCTCTTACAATTTCTGCCGGGTGCGCGATTTCGGCGCGCCGGTCTTGCGGCCCGTGATCATCAATCGTCTCGAAAACGTGACGATCATCCGCCGCACGGTGAACATCACAAACATCACCTACAACACGACCTACGGCGACTCGCCGGTCATCTACAACGGCGGGCCAAACTATACCGTGATCAATCAACGCTCCGCCCGCCGGGTGCCCTCGTTGAAGCTGGTGCAGAATAGAGACGGCAACCTGCCCGGTTCGCGGGACTGGGATCGCGACCGCGACCGCGACCGCGGAGTGCGCGATGGAAGGCGGCGCAATTTCAATGCCGAGGCGGTGGGCAACCAATTGATCGTCACGGCGCCGGGGGTGAGGCCGCCGACCGACCCCGGCTTTCTGAAGTCGAAGGTGCAACGGGTGATCGCCGCCGACAAAGTCACGCGGGGCTGGAATGGAGTGAAAAACGACGAGGTTCGACGCGAGCTGAAGCAGGAAATGCAGCGGCAGACGAAAGGGCTCACGCCAGAAACTGCACCGGCGCGGGCGGTGGTGGCGGCGGACTTGAAAGTGCTCCCCGAAAAAGCTGATCCGCAAGCCGTGTCGCCGGTGGCGACGCGGGAGAAGCGCGACCAGCCCGGCCAGAAAGACCGGGCGACGGAAGGGGCCGGGCCAAAATCCGGGACCGCCGGTCCGCGGATGCCCACCGCGCCAGCGACCGCGACGCCACCCGCAGCGGAAGATCGTCCGACGAAAAAAACTGCGCGCGAAAATGAGCGTGGCCAATCCCCTCGGGAACAACAGAAGCCTGTCGCGGGCGACCCGAGTCTGAAGCCTTTCAACCCCGTCGCCGAAACCGAACCAAATCCACGGCGGGAGAAAGCTCCCGCGAATACGCCGCCGGATCCGACCACGGACCCACGTCCCGGCAAACCCGCCGAAGACCCCGTAAGGATGCGCCACGCTGAGCGCGAAGGTGGGGTGGTCGGGGAACGCCAGCAAGAACGAGCCACGACCAAGGCGTCCGAGGAACAACGGAAGCCAGTCGCCGTTGTGCCGGGCTTGAAGCCTGTTGGGCCAGCAACCGAACCGGAACCAAAACCCCGCGGCGGGAAGACTCCCTCGATGACACCCCCGAATGCGGACTCCGAGCCGCGCGGCATAAAACCCAACGAAGAAGCCGCGCGGATGCGCGCCGCCGAGCGCCAGGGCGAAGCGGTGCGCCAAGGCCAGGTGCAGGCTGCGGCCCGGGAAAAGGCCCTGGCCGACCAGGAAAAAGCCGCGCGCCGGCAGACGGAAGGCGCCGCCCGGCAGCAACAGATCGAAGCCCAGCGCAAGGCGGAGGCGATGCGCGAGCGGCAACAAGGGGAGGCCGCGGCCGCCGCTCGCCAGCAGATGCAGGTCGAACAGGGGCGCGCCGCCCGCCAGCAAGCGGAGGCCGCGGCCGCGCAGCAGAAACAAACCGAATCGCTCCGCCGCCAGCAGAGCGAACAGCAGGGAGCGGAGCAACAGCGGCGCCAGGCGATGGAGCAACAGCGCGGCCAGCGCGAGCGTGGCGAAGCGGCCGAGCAGGCGCGTCGCGCGCAGGATGGCCAGCGCGAACAGATGCGTCAGCAGGCGGATCCGCAACGCCAGCAGCGCCAGCAACCCCCGCCCCGCGCGGCCCAGCCTCCGCCGAACGCCCCACCGTCCGGCAACCCCGCTGAAGCGGAGAAAGAACGTCGCGGCAAAAAGAAGGACGACTAGGCCGGTGTCGTCCGCCGCCTTCTTCAGCGAAATAACCACTGGTCAAGGTGCGGCCACCGTGCAAGCTTCGCCGACTTTTATGAAATCCCAAGGCCCCCTCACGATCGCTGTCTCGCTCACCATTGCCGCCTCCTCCCTGATGGCGGCCGATCCGGTCAAGAAAAAGCCCGCCGCGGCGGCACCCGCACCCGCACCTGCGGCGGCCGTGCCGGCGGCTAAATCCGCACCGCTGCCCGATCCCGTGGCCATCGTCGAGGGTGAGCCAATCAAGAAAGCGGATCTCGAAGCCGCTTTTGCCAATGTGCTGGCCGCGCAGAAAATCCCGGTCGCCAGCGTCCCTGAGGAGCAGCGGGCGATGGGCTACCGGATGATTCTCGACGACATGATCATCGACAAGCTGCTCATCAAGCGCTCCGCCGCGGTGAAGGTGAGCGATGAAGAAGTGGCGGCGCAATTTGAGCGGATCAAAGCCGGCTTTGGCTCCGAGGAGGAGCTGAAGAAGCAACTCGATGCCGCTGGCCAGACGGTCGAGAAAGTGAAGACCGGGATGCGCGAGCGGTTGCGCCAGGAGCACTGGATCGACGAGCAGATCAAGGGCAAGACCGAGGTGGCGGACGCGGATGTCGAAGATTTTTACAAGAAGAACCCCGAGCAGTTCAAAGCGCCTGAGCAGGTGCGCGCGAGCCACATTCTCATCGCGGTGCCGCAGGACGCAAAGCCCGAAGTGGTGGTCGAGAAAGAGAAGGCGGCCCAAGCCATCGCCGCGCGGGTGAAAAAAGGGGAGGCCTTCGACAAGCTGGCCAAGGAGCTTTCCGAGGACCCGAGTGCCAAGCAGAACAGCGGCGACCTCGACTTCTTCACCAAGGAAGCGATGGTGCCGGAATTTTCGACCAAGGCTTTCAGCATGAAAAAGGATGAGATCAGCGACCCGGTGCGCAGCCAGTTTGGTTATCATGTGATCAAGGTGACCGACCGCAAGGACGCCGAAACAGTGACGCTGGAAAAAGCCAAGCCACAACTGGTCACGTATCTCCAGCGCCAGAAAAAGCAGGCCGAAATCGAAAAAGTGGTGAAGGACATCCGCGCCAAAGCCGAGGTAAAGGTCAACCTGCCCGACGCGCCGGCCCCGGCCCCGGCGCCCGCCCCCGCCCCCGCCCCCGCCCCCTGAGGCGGCGGGTTTTTCCAAACTTCCTTCGCGGAAACGACGGGGAATTTTTTAATGCATTGATGCCCACCCGGTTTCCGGTTCAGATTTCGATCTGAGCGCGCCGCTGGGGCCGCAACGAGCAACTTTCATGTCACGCAAAGCACGGAAAAACGTCGGGGTGATCGGCCTCGGCATCATTGGGACACGCGTCGCCGCGGGGCTGCGCGCAGCCGGCTATCAGGTCTATGTGTGGAATCGCTCGGCCAAACCGGCGCCGAATTTCCTCGGGTCGCCCGCGGAGATCGCCGACGCGGCGGAAGTGATCCAGGTCTTCGTCGCGGATGCTGCGGCGCTCTTCGACATCATCGACGCGATGGGCGACGCGCTCACTCCGAAGCACGTCATCGTGTGCAGCGCGACGGTCGGACCCGAAGCCGTGCTGGAGGCGGCGCAAATCGTCGAAAGCAAAGGCGCGCAATTCCTGGACGCTCCGTTTACCGGCAGCAAGCTGGCCGCGGAGAAGCGGCAGCTCGTCTATTACATCGGCGGGGCCGAGCACACGTTTTTGAAGGTCAAACCGATCCTTGAGGTGACGAGCAAGGCGATTGTGCGGATCGGCGAGGTGGGCCATGCCGCCACGGTCAAGGTGGTGACCAACATGATCTCCGCAGTCACCGCGCAAGTGCTCTCCGAAGCGCTCTCCATCGTCCAGAAAGCCGGGCTGGAGCCCGAGGTGCTCGCGGCGGCGATCGAACAGAATGCCTGCCGTTCCGGGGTGATCGATCTCAAGCTGCCGAAAATGATTACCGGGGATTACGACCCGCATTTCTCGCTCAAGCACATGTTCAAGGACGTGCAGCTCGGCATCCACATGGCCAATGCGCTCGACATCGAAATCCCGGCGACGACCGTGACCGCGGGCGTGATGTACGGGGCGATCAACCGGGGCTGGGCCGATCTCGATTTCTCCGTGCTCTTCAAAAATTACGCGACCGCGGAGACCTCCGACGAACTGCCCGCGTTGCCCGCGTTGCCCGAGGCGGGCGCGGCGGTGGAGGAAACGCAAGCGGGTGAAATTGTCGCCGAGGCGGACCCGATAAAGCCCGCCGATGAATTGGCCGATGAAAAGTTGGACGTTGCGGAGATCAGCCCTCTCATCCCCGCTCCGATCGAGACAGATTCACCGGTTTTGGGTGAGACCAAGGAGACCGCGGACACTGAGCCGACCGCCGCGGCGGCCCAGATGATCGAAGCGGTGCTGGCCCACACCGAAGGTCACGGATTGGGAACCGGGATTTCTCCGACGCCCCCTCACGAGGAGGCGTCGCGGGCCGCGGAAAGCGCGAATCCGCAGCGAGTGCCGTCTGATGAAAAAAACACCGGGGCCAGCGGTGCAGCGCCAGCCGGGGAGGACTCTGCGAATACCGAGGCGGTTGGGACTGACGGCACGGAACCGTCGGCGCGCGCAAATAATTTTGTGCGCCGCTGGTTTGTCGCGCGCTCGGGCGGCTAGATCCCGGCATGAGCGGCGCGGCCGACCTTTACCACGACTGTCGTGCGCGCGGAGGAGTGGTGGATCTCTCTGACCGGGTGAAACTCGTCCTCACCGGTGCCGATCGCGTCCGCTACCTCAACGGACAGGTGACGAGTAACGTCCAGAAGCTGGCGGCCGGCCAGACGCAGCCCGCGTGCGTGACGACCGCCAAGGGCAGGCTTTGCGCCGAAATCATGATCACCGCCGTGGCGGACGCCCTCTATGTCGATGCCGACGCTTCCTTGTACGAGACGCTGCCCGCGCGTCTCGAACGTTACATCATCGCCGACGATGTCACCCTCGCCGCCTGCCCGGCGGAGATGAGCCTCCTGCATTTCCTTGGCGAAAAACCGGAGTGGCTCGGCGGGCCGGATGCCGGCGATTTGCCTTGGTTGCAAGCAGCCGTGCGCTTGGGCCGGACCGGCTGGGATTGGTGGGCCGACACCGCGACCGTCGCGCAGCGCTGGCCGGAGATCGAGAGCCGCGTCGTCGTTCTTGGCGAGACGCTCGCCGAGCTGCTCCGCATTGAAGCGGGCATCCCGCGCTGGGACCGCGAACTCAATGAAGACACGCTCCCGCCGGAGGCCGGCCTCGACCGCACGCACATCGACTACCACAAAGGCTGTTACATCGGGCAGGAAGTCATCTCGCGGCTGAAGAGCGTCGGCCACGTCAACCGCCAGCTTACCGGTTTCGTCTCCACGACCGGCGCGCCACTTTCCGCGGGCGCGCCGCTCTTCGCTCCGGGCGACGACACCCGAGCCGTCGGCGTGCTGACGAGCGTGGCGGAGAGTTTTGCCTTGGAAAAGCCAATCGCGCTCGGCTATCTCAAGCGCGGCTCGCCCACCGGCGCACTCCTCGCCCGCCCGGCGGATGCGCCGGGTGCCGCCGTCACCGTTTGCGCGCTACCTTTCCTCTCATGAAAAAACTCCTCCTGACCATCGCCCTTTTCGCCGCCGGCCTCGTCGCGGTCCGTGCCGATGATGTGGCGCTCCTCACCCTGCGGATCGGCAAAGACAAAACGCCGCGGCAGGTGGCGCTGGAATTTTACGAAGGCGACGCGCCGCAGACCGTCGAAAACTTCAAGAAACTCGCGCGCAAGAAGTTCTACAACGGCCTCGCCATCCATCGCGCCTTCCCGGATACGCTGGTGCAGATGGGCGACCCGCTGACCGAGCGCAAAGATCGCACCCGCGTGGGCACCGGCGGCCCCGGCTACACCCTTGCCCCGGAAATCCGGCGCAAGCACACCAAAGGCGCGATCGCCGCCGCGCGCTTGCCGGACAAGATCAACCCATCGCGCGTCTCGAATGGCAGCCAGTTCTATATCTGCCTCGCGCCCATCCCGTCCTACGACGGCCAGTACACTGTCTTCGGCCATGTGATCTGGGGTCTGGAAACACTCGAACAAATCAGCAACCTGCCCGTGGACAGCAACGACTACCCCGTGACCCGCGTGGAAATAAAATCGGTGAAAATCCTCGCGCGTGAGGCGCTTCCGCCGCCGCCGGTGGCGGTCGTCCCCGGCCCCGCACCGGCGAAGAAATGGTGGCAATTTTTCTGAGAAGAGACACTTGCGGGCCTCGGGAGCCCCACGTATAAAGCGCTCCCCTCGCGAAAAAATGGGTAGGTACCGAAGTGGCCAAACGGGGCGGACTGTAAATCCGCTGGCTTACGCCTTCAGTGGTTCGAATCCACTCCTGCCCACCATCTTTCCGCCAAGCATCGCGCGCTCCGGCGGGAACGTCCCCGGCCTCCCGGTTGCAAGTCGTTGGCTGGAGCGCTGGGTTTGGGAGCGCGGGCAGGGCATAAGCATCGGCACGCTCGCCGGCGGCATCGCCCATGATCTGAACAACATCCTCACGCCCATCCTCACTTCGCTCAAACTCATCCGCGCGAGCATCCCGAATCGCGACGACCATGAGTTGGTGGACATCGCGGCAGCCGCATACCGGAAGCCTATCGCGAACGGATTTTTGATCCGTTTTTCACGACCAAGGACATCGGTAAAGGGACCGGTCTCGGGCTCTCGACGGCGCAGGCGATCATCAAGAATCACGGCGGCGGCATCGGCCTGCGGAGCGCGATCGGCCGGGGCACGACTTTCCGCATTCTGCTCCCCGCCACCGAGGTGACCTGGGCGGATCCGGCGGGAAGCGCCGGGCTGGCGTTGCCCTGCGGCCAGGGGGAACTGCTGCTCGTCGTGGATGACGAAACCGCCATCCGCTCCGTGACCCGGCGCACGCTGGAAAACTTCGGCTACCGGGTGGTGGTCGCAAAGAATGGCGGCGATGGGCTGGAGGTTTTCGCGCGGCATCGGGCGGAGATTGCGGCGGTCGTCACCGACATCATGATGCCGGTGATGGATGGTCCTGCCATGATTCGCGAACTTCGCCGAATGGTCCCAGGGCTTCCGATCATGGCAGTCACCGGGCTCGTGGCGGCCGAGAATCTGGCCCGGGTCCACGAGGCCGGGGTGCAAGCTTTGCTGCCGAAACCCTTCACTGCGGAGACGCTGCTCCGCACGATCGCCGGGCTGTTGGGGACATCGCCGCCACCGGGCGGCGGATGAAGGCGCGCCGTCCGCCTCAGCGCGCCTGCATCCGCTCCTGATAAAAGCGGTAACGAGCGGTGATGTCCTCCGCGTATTTGCGCGTCGTCGGGAAATCGATGGCCAGCATCAGATCGCGAGCGGTGGCCTCCTCGCCCCGCCTGGTTTCGGAGACCCAACGATCCACCCGGACGCGGCCCGCGTTGTATTCGGCGAGCGCGAAGGGAATCGGATCGTCCTTTTGCTTCCAGCGTTCGAGCGCCTTTTTGAAATACCAGGTGCCGACTTCGAGATTGGTTTTCGGGTCGAAAAGATCGGTCGGCATGAAGGTCTCGATCTTTTCCGCGAGCGCCCAGTCCTTGGCGGCGGCCTCGCCGACCTGCATCAATCCGCGTTCGCCGACCGTCCCGATTTTGTCGGGGTGGAAGGAACTCTCGCGCCAGACGATGGCCCGGATGAGCAAGGGATCGAGGCCGTGCTTGTTGGCGACATCGGTGATAAGCGCTTCGTAGCGGGCATAGCGGGAACCGGCGAGCCACGCATGGAAGGTGTAGGCCGGATCGGGTGAACGCCACAGCACCCAGCCGGCGGCGGCCAGCGCCGCGAGGAGGAGAGCGAAGAGGAGGCGTTTGAGGAAGCGGACCATGGAGCGTGCGCAGTCAATCGGCGCGGACAAAAAACTTCGACAAAAAAGCGCGCCGTCGCATCTTGCGCGGATGCCCAGCTACGTCCGTGTCCTGGTCGATGATTCCGCCGGGAAAGCCTTTGATTACGAGCTTCCCGAGGCGGTGGCTGGCACTTTGCAGCCCGGCTCCCGCGTGCGGGTGCCGGTGCGCACGCGGACGGCGCTGGCCACGGTGATCGAGCTGCTCAACGAGACCGATGTGCCCGGGGTGAAACTGATCAGCGCAGTGGTCAGCGCGGAGCCGATCCTCAGTCCGCTGCTGCTCCGGCTCGGGGCGTGGATGGCGGATTATTACTGCTGCTCGATTGAGCAGGCGATGAAGGCGGTGCTGCCCAATGTCATTCGCAAAGCCGAGGTCGGGCATCAGACGCGCCTCTTCGCGCGGCTCTCGCGGGAAGTCAGCGAGGAGGAAATCGAGGCGCTGAAAAAGAAGGCGCCGCTGCAAGCCGCAGCAGTGGCGTTTCTCGCGGAAGCGGGAAAGCCGGTCGCGGTCGCGGAGCTGGCGGAGAAGTGCGATGCGAATCATTCGGTCATCCAGGCGCTGGTGAAAAAGGGACTCGTTGTGACGGCGAGCGCGACCGTCGAACGCGACCCGAGCCAGGGCGAAACCTTTCTCCACGCCGGCAAGTTGGAGATGAACACCGAGCAGGCGGCGGTTTTTGAGAGAGTGAAAGCCGCGCTCGGGCTCGATCCCGATCCTGCGCTTACTCCTAGTCTTACTCCTGCTCATCCTGTTACTCGGACGGGGGCCACGGAGGAGATTACGCGTAAGAGGACGAGTAGGAGCAAGGATTCCGAGTGTACCCGGAAACCCATCCTCCTGCACGGTGTCACCGGCAGCGGGAAGACCGAGATTTACCTCCAGGCCATCCAACTCGTCCTCGAGCGCGGGCAGACCGCCATCATGCTCGTGCCGGAGATTTCCCTCACCCCGCAGACCGTCGAGCGCTTCAAATCCCGCTTCGCCGCCACCCAGCACGAAGTCGCCGTCCTCCACTCCCACCTCAGCGAAGGCGAGCGGCACGACGAGTGGCACCGCATCCGCACCGGCCGCGCCCGCATCGTCATCGGCGCGCGGTCGGCCATCTTCGCCCCGTGCGCGAACCTCGGCCTCATCGTCGTCGATGAAGAGCACGAGAACACCTACAAGCAGGAGGAAACCCCGCGCTACCACGGGCGCGACATCGCCGTCCTGCGCGCGCAGATGGAAGGCTGCGTGTGCCTGCTCGGCAGCGCCACGCCTTCGCTGGAGAGCTTCCACAACGCCCAGCTCGGCAAATACGAACTACTCCGCCTGACCCAGCGCGTGGATGACAAAAAGATGCCCTTCATCCGCATCATGGACATGCGCATGGAGTCGAAGAAGAAGGGCTCGATCCTCAGCGAGCGGCTCATCACCGCGGTGCATGACCGGCTCGCGAAAAAGGAGCAGACCATCCTTTTCCTCAACCGCCGCGGCTTTTCCACCTCGTTGCTCTGCGAGAAATGCGGCTACGTCTGCGAGTGCCCGAACTGCTCCGTCGGCCTCACCTTTCACCGCGCCGCCGGGCGCGTCGTTTGCCACATCTGCGGGCACCAGGCCGTCGCGCCGGGCAAGTGCCCGGAGTGCCGCGACCCCGGCATCAAATACAGCGGCACCGGCACCGAGAAAGTGGAGGACATCGTCGGCAAATGCTTCCCCACCGCCGTCGTCAAACGCATGGACGCCGACGCCATGACCCGCAAAGACGCCTTTCGCGAAACCCTCGGCGCTTTCAAAGTCGGCAAGATCGACATCTTAGTCGGCACCCAGATGATCGCCAAGGGCCTGCACTTTCCCAATGTTACTTTGGTCGGAATCATCAATGCCGACTTATCCCTCCACTTACCCGACTTCCGCGCCGGCGAACGCACCTTCCAACTACTAACCCAAGTCGCTGGCCGCTGCGGCCGCGGCGATGTCGAGGGCGAAGTCTTCGTCCAATCCTTCACCCCCTTCAGCCCGTCGATCCAGTTCGCCCGGCACCACGACTTCGACGGCTTCTGGGAGCAGGAGATCGAGTTCCGCCGCCAGTGGGACTACCCTCCCTTCAGCCACCTCGTCCTCATCGTCATCCGCTCCCAGCACCAGCAGCGCGCCGAATTCTCCGCGCAAACCCTCCACCGCCGACTAACTGACGCGCTCCCGCCCAACACCACCCTCAGCGAACCCGCGCCCGCGCCCTTGGAGAAAAGTCACGGCAACTACCGCTACCACCTCATGCTCCGCACCCACGCCATCCAGCGCCTCTCCCGGCACCTGGCCGGGGTGTTGGAAAAGCTCACATTTCCCGAGGATGTGATAGTCACGGTGGACGTGGACGCTTATCAGCTTTTGTGAAAAAGGCTTTAGCCATGCACTTCATCTCACGCATCTCTTACAACTCCCGAGGTTGGCAAGGTCCGACTGGTGAAGCCAGCAAGCTGGAAGGCAAGGATTCCTTCAATGCTCTCTTTGGCTTCGGGTTTGAAGACTGGTTGTTCCGTGGCGAATGGCAGATTGACGGCTGGCGCTACGCTTTCATCCAAGGCGCGAATAAGCAGGGCCATAAATATGAAGGCACGCCGCTGGATTTGACCCTCTACACTGTTCTGCCAGACAAGCGCCGGAGGTTCGTCGCGAACATCTATGAAATGGAGTGCCTGAACGCTCAGCAATCCGACGAGGCGCTGGATCAGTTCCGACAGAACGGCTGGCTGCAGCAGATGGAGAAAGAAATCGTGGCCGTCCAAGGACAGCCAACTGCACTTCACGACAAGACCTACACCCAGCATCTGTTGAATGTGCGCTTCCGCCTATCGAACGTGGATCCATTTGCACCCGATTCGCTTATCCTTTCCGATGATTGGCTGTTCCGCCGGTGGCGCTACCAGCTGTATCGCCTGGATGAATCCGAGCGCCAGCGATTCGAAGTCCTGTTGCGAGTTCCTGGCGGCCGCCAAACAGCCCTCGAAGCTCGGCCCGTTTTCCGCAAAGGCGTGGCTCCAGTAATCTGCTCTCCAGACCATCGTCGCATACAGGCACGATTGCTGACTCTCTTACAAGCCGAGTATGCAGCGGACCGAGTGCGCATCGAAGTGGATGGCATGGATGTTCTGGTGGAGACCAATGACGAGATTCGAATCTACGAGATCAAATCGGATTTGAACCCGCGCACTGTGATTCGTTTAGCCCTTGGACAGATACTGGAATACGCCTACTATCCGCCCAATGTGCATCGCCAGCGCCAATTCTCTTAGCGAGTGAAGTATAAGGGGATGATAGGTTTAAGTCGTCTGGCTGGACCTTGGCCTGAAGATTTTTCAGGCTTCGGAGATGAGCAAGCCTTCTGCACGACCGAATTTCGACGAACAACAGGTTTTAGATTCCAGCGAAGTCCAGCCGCTGGAGGCCGACGATCTGCCACGCTGCCACCGGCTGCTGGAGGAGCACCATTATCTTGGGGCTTTGCGGCCGGTGGGCGAGCGCCTCCACTATGCGATCACCGACGCGGCGGGCGAGTGGCTCGGCGTGCTGGTCTTCTGCGCGGCGGCACGGCGGCTGGGGCCGCGCGACCG
>Ga0105047_10001126_pt1 | contig 47222 bp, 28 predicted proteins | sample MAT04_FD_78384 | JGI IMG/M metagenome (GOLD analysis project Ga0105047, IMG submission 78384) | Freshwater microbial communities from Lake Fryxell liftoff mats and glacier meltwater in Antarctica - MAT-04 (megahit assembly) | ecosystem: Environmental > Aquatic > Freshwater > Ice > Liftoff...
GGGCTCACTCCCTCCCGCCGGGGAGCCATCAAGCAATTCTCGCACCGCATTTCACCAACCACTCCAAAATTCCCGTAACTCATCGCCCCGCAATACCCAACGTCAATCCGTCCGACATGACATAGCATCCGCACATTGTAAAAATGTGGGTAATGGTAAGGCCTCAGGGACGTGCCACCCAGACTGACTTACGACCCGAAAAAAAGCCGCCTGTGAATGACGTCCATTCGTCACTCACAGGCGGCAGAATTCATCAAGACTTGCGGATCAGCGCGGCATTAGCGGAAGACGCCAACCCAGTACGGGCGGCCGTTACGCACCATGTACCCGAAACCGACTTCATTCCCGCTGAGCATAATTCCATGATGGGCGGGTGAGGCGATCCAGCCCTGAATGGCGGCATCCGGGGTCGTCGGACCGTTGAAAATGATCTCGGCATACGGCAACCCGCTGTGCTGGTAGGCCCCCGTGTCGGCCATCCAGGTGGCGTGACGCTGGGCCGCCAGGCACATGTCGGCATTCAGGCTGACCGGCCCGCGTCCCATTTGACTGCGGTGTTGATTGGTCTTTGCCACAAGTGATTGAATTGTCGGGTGTTGCAGCAGCCAGTCCGCTTTACCGGGCTGCTGGACTTTGACCTTGGCTTCGTTTGCCCAGCTACTTGGCAGGCAGCATCCCAGCACGCCGACCATGAGGATCCATCGTTTCACAGAAGCTCTCCTTGTCGCAGTTGATCGCAGGTTCCGCGAAGTAAACTCCGTTGCGGAACCTCGATGCCGACCACCGTGGCGGCATCCACATAAACAGCGTAGATCACGTTGACTTTTCCGAACAAGTGATCAAGGTAGGATGCGAATCTTCACTGCCCCGCGTTCACTTGCCACCAGCCCCACGACTTTGTTCATGGAATATCAGCAGGGTTTGATGCGAAAAGCCCAGTTGGCGAGCGGCGCGGCGTCAGCCCGCCGTGTTTTTTTTCGCGACGCGTGGCCGGGGCTGGAGTCGCTTTGAAAGAAGCCCCGGTGACCTCCAACGATGCCCGCCGTGATCGCGTAACACACGGCGGGCTGACGCCGCGCCGCTCACCAGACTGTGGCCACCCGACCCGCAATTTGATGTCCGACCTCCTCACACGGCTTCCTCCCTCGGGCAGGCTCGTTACAATTCCCCGCATGAAAGCCTATCTCACCTCACCGCCCGGCGGCTGGGACGCGTCCCAGATCACCGAGATCCCTTTGGAACCCGGTCGGCCCGACCAGGTTTTGCTCGCGGTCAATGCCGTGGGTTTGAACCCGGCGGACGCCTTTCAGGTCGAGGGCCGCTACCCCGGACAGCCTGATCCGCCATTTATCGTCGGCCGCGACGGAACCGGAATCGTGATACATGGGGATGCCGCGGGCCGTTGGAAAGCGGGCGATGAAGTCGTCTTGCTGCAATCCTCCAGCCGGGATTTGAGCCACGGGTTGCTGGTCGAGCAGCAATGGCTGGCGGCCGAAAACCTGGCACGCATCCCCGCCGGTTGGAGCCGACACCAGGCCGCCGCCGCGTCACTCGTGTATCTCACCGCGTGGAAAGCCCTGACCGGCCCGGCTCCGGTGACGAATGGGCAGGTCGTACTGGTGACGGGGGCATCTGGCGGCGTCGGGCTGGCGGCGGTCCAGTTGGCCGCGGGTCTCGGGGCCACCGTCGTCGGGCTGTCTCGCTCGGAATCGAAGCGGGAACGCCTGCTCGCCGAGGGGGCACACTTCGCCTTCGCGCCGGATCATCCGAAACTCAAAGACGCCATCGTCCAAGCCGTGGGGAAAAACGGGGTGGATGTTGTCGTCGAGAACGTCGGCGGCGATTCGCTCACGCAGGCCGTGAGGTTACTGAATGTCCACGGGCGGATCAGTGTGGTCGGCGTGTTGGCGGGAGTGGAAGCCGCGTTGCCCATTCCATCCTTCATGTTCAAGCGCGCCAGCCTGCACGGCATTCTGGTCTCGGATTACTCCCCCGCCGACGCGCAATTCGCCTGGTCTCTCATCGTCAAATTGCTGGACCGCACCAGCCGCCGTCCGGTCATCGACCGCGTATTCCCGTTTTCAGAAATCGAGGCGGCCTTTAAGCATCTGCGTGGGGATGTATTTGGCAAAGTCGTTGTAGAGGTCACGAAGTGATCCAAGAAACAAGAGATCAACAGATCAACAGATGAGAAGCCGGTCGCCTTTTTGCTTCTTGCTTCTTGTTTCTTGCTTCTTGTCTCTTACCACACTGTCCACGCCGCGGACCCTAAACACATCTGGGACAGGCAAATCGCCTCCCAACCATTCGACAAGCAACCCTTCGACAAGATCGCCATCCCGGTTTGGCTGCAAGACACGCTGGGCTACGGTTCCACAGCTCGATATTCACAGTTTAGTTGTTGCCGAGATCTGAAAGTAGGGTTTGCCGAGGCTCGGGGAGGCGAACCGTTTTCGACGGACTCACATTTGCGGACGCGGGAATGTGATCGAGGATCAAGGTTGAGGGTTGAGGGAGTCGTGAATTGAGGGAGCCCGACGCGCGAGCGAGGAACGCTGAACCAGAAACCCTCGCTTGCGCGTCGGGCTCCCAATATCTCTCCCCCGTGGGGGAGAGGGGACAGGAAGCACAAAACCGACTCGAACAAGGGAGTATTCGCAGATGCCTGCCGATATCGAAAAATTGCTCACGCGGCTCGGTCTCGACCAACCGGCGGCATTGTGGATCGACGGCGAACCACAAGTTTGTAACGGTGCGATGCTCGCCGTCCGCTCGCCCATCGACGCCAGCCTGCTCGCGGAGTTTCCCGCCGCCACGCTGAATGATGCGCAGACCGCGATCTCCGCCGCGCAGGCCGCGTTTCTGAAATGGCGCGTGGTTCCCGCGCCGGTGCGCGGCGAACTGGTGCGTCGTTTCGGCGAAACATTGCGCACGCACAAGGCTGATCTCGCGGAACTGGTGTCGTGGGAAGTCGGCAAGATTCGGCAGGAAGCGCTTGGCGAAGTGCAGGAGATGATCGACATCTGCGATTTCGCCGTCGGCTTGAGCCGGCAGCTTTACGGGTTGACCATCGCCACCGAACGGCCGCAGCATCGGCTCATGGAACAATGGCATCCGCTCGGGCCGGTGGGCATTATCTCGGCCTTCAATTTCCCCGTCGCCGTCTGGGCCTGGAACGCCGCGCTCGCGCTCGTCTGCGGCGATTCGCTCGTCTGGAAACCGTCGGAAAAAACACCCCTCACGGCAATGGCTTGCCAGACATTGCTGGCCAAAGTCTTGCGCGAATTTCCCGCCGCACCGACTGGTTTAAGCACCGTGATCATCGGCGGCCGCGATGTCGGCCAGGCGCTCGCCGAGGATTCGCGAGTTCCGCTCGTCTCCGCGACCGGCAGCACCAGCATGGGAAAAGCCGTCGCGCAAACCGTTGCGAATCGTTTGGGACGATCGCTGCTGGAACTGGGGGGCAACAATGCGGGCATCGTCTCACCGACGGCCAATCTTGAACTGGCGATTCGCGGCATCGTCTTCTCGGCGGCGGGAACCTGCGGGCAGCGCTGCACCACTTTGCGACGCCTCTTCCCGCACGAATCCATCGCCCAAGAAATCGTTTCGCGATTAAAGTCCGCATATCTGACCTTACCCATCGGTGATCCGCTGGCCGCTGGCACCTTGATCGGCCCCCTCATCGACGCCGCGGCGTATCAGCACATGCAGGACGCGCTAATCGCGGCGCAGCAGGCCGGCGGCACCGTGTTCGGCGGCGAACGGGTGACGCAGGACGTGCCCACCGGCGGCTACTACGTTCGCCCCGCCATTGTCGAAATGCCCACGCATGCGGAGATCATGTCGCAGGAAACTTTCGCTCCGATTCTGTATGTGCTGCCCTATCAGGAACTTGATCAGGCGATTGCCTGGCAGAACGGCGTCGCACAGGGATTGGCATCGTCAATCTTCACGAACGATCTGCGCGAGGCGGAAACATTCCTTTCCGCCGCCGGCAGCGATTGCGGCATCGCCAATGTGAACATCGGCCCCAGCGGCGCGGAAATCGGCGGGGCGTTCGGCGGCGAAAAAGAAACCGGCGGCGGCCGCGAGTCCGGCTCCGACAGTTGGAAAGCCTACATGCGCCGCGCCACCAACACGATCAACTTCGGCAGCGACCTGCCACTGGCGCAGGGAATTGTGTTTGGATGAGGCAATGTCCGGTAAGGCACCGACGGTATCTAAACATCTCGGAAGGGCATCTCACGCAAAGGCGCAAAGACGCAAAGTTTCGCCAAGAATTCGTTCTGGAGGTCCAGCAGAAAGCATCAATTTCCAATGATTTTGAAATCGCGATGTTGAGATGCCGGGTTTGATGAGAAAGAATTCTTTTGGCGAACTCTCCGTCTTTGCGCCTTGGCGAGAGGGCATTTCTGACTTGTGTAGATACCAATGGTAAAGCACCGACGGGACGCAGCCCGCTGCTTCCATAGTTATTTGCTCGCGTCGATCCGCGGGGGGATCGGCATGCGATCCAGCGGGACGCCGAGGTCGGTTCCGTCGGTGGCTGCGCTGGCGGCGGGGTTGGGGCCGCCGGATGTGGTGAGGGCGATGTCCGCCAGCGTCACATCTTGCAGCGACAGCGAGCGAACTTCGCTGACCCAGCGGATGGGGGCATTCTCGGAACCGGAATTGTCACTGCCCCAGTATTCCTTCCATGCGACGAAATCGAGAGGCATCGGGGCCGTGTTCTGGCGTGAACGGATCACCCAGAATGATTGGATATCGTGATAGAAATTTCGCTCGCCGGACCAGGCGAACGTGTCGCGCAGTTCCATTTCATCGCCGCCGGAAAGATCGACCAGCGGTTGATCCCGGCCGACCGAAATCAGATTGTTCTGAGCGACGACGAATAGTGGCAATTGTCCCTCACGGAAATTCTCATCCTGCCGGGCGAGAATCAAATTGCCGCCGAGGATCGCCGTCGTGTGTGACAGTTCGAGTTTGAGACGCCCCGGATCGCCGCCGTTCATCGACGGACGGGCTTGAATCGTCATCAGCGATTCCTCGACCGCGATCAACGTGTCTTCAATCGAGCACCGCGCTGGGACCGCTTCCCGCACAGCGATGAGCGACGCCGCCCCGCGGATCACGCTGGCGTGAATCAAAATCTCCGGTGCCGACATCGACAAGCCCGGCTTCATGTTGGTTGTCCCGGGTCCGGCCGGCGCGCCGAGATCAATCACGTTCGCCAGGCGGCGTTTCGGATTCACGACGGTGATTGTCACGCCGTCGAGCTTGAACAGTTCCGGCCGCTCCAACGCGAACAGCGTCCAACCGGCCCCGGAAACCGACGGCGCGACCTGGGCCACGAGATCGACATTGACGAGTTGCAGCGAACCACCGGCCACGACGATCACGCGGGTGATTGTGGGATCGGTCGCGCGGTTGCCGGTGGTGAAATCGAGCCGGGGGCGGAAGCCTTTCGCCGCGCGAATGACCAGCTTCTTGTTATTCAACCGCAGCGACTGTTCCGGCGTGCCGCGTGAACCGTGATACGCCAATTCGATAATCGCTCCGTCTTTCGCTTCCTGGCACGCTTGCTCCAACGATTGAAACGGCGTCTTGGAACCGACGATGGAAATCTCCGGCAACTTCTCTTCGGCGGCGGGCACGCTGGGCGTTGTCCGCGGCCGTGCCGCATCCACAGCCCCCAACGCACTCACCACTTCTTCCGCCGCGGTGAACACCGGCAACGGGGCCGGCATGGGCGTGGTCTCGCTCGGTTTCAACGGAGTGAAGACAGCGGCAGGCGGACGCGAAACCGGCGGACTATTCGCCGCCTCGATCACAGGATCGGCGGGGAACAGGTTGTCCGGTTCAATAGGTGGTACAAGCACCGGCCGTGATGGCGAGACGGGGGCGTTCGAGGTCCAGGCCGCGATGCGATCCCGAATGTCCGGCACGTTTTGCAGTGTCGCGACGATCAGCAGCAAGGCCACGGCGGTGAGTGCCCAACCGAAATTGCGATCCCAGAAATTGCCCTGCAACCGCGCGGCAGGCACCAATGCCGCCGAGTCGGCCGAGACCATCCGCAATCCCAATCCCCGCGCGATCACCGCCAGATCGCGCAGCAGTTCGTCGGGCGTGCTGTATCGGTGCTGCACATCGCTCGCCATCATTTTACGAATCACAGCCGACAGAGCGGGCGACACCCGCCGATTCTTCGTCAGCACCTCGGGCGCTCCCTGCGCCTGATGGTCGAGCAGTTTCTGCAGGACGGTCCCTTCCGGATACGGCGGTTCGCCCGTCAGCAGGTGATACATCGTGCAGCCGAGCGAATAGATGTCGCTGCGGACATCGACTGTCCGTGGATCGCGGGCCTGCTCCGGCGAGATGTAATCGAACGTTCCCAGAGTTGTGCCGGCGACGGTCAATTCCCCGCCGGCTTCCACGTTGTCCCGTTTCGCCAAACCGAGATCGACCAGTTTGGCCCGCCCGGCGGGGGTGACAATGATGTTCGAGGGTTTAATGTCGCGATGAATGACGCCATGCCGCGATGTGTGCCGCAACGCCGTGGCGATCTGAATCGCGAAGTTCACGGTCTCCGCCGGCGTTAAACGGCTGCGCTGCCGCAGGAGGTCTCGCAAGTTAACCCCGGCGACATACTCATACGCGATGAAATGCAGCCCGCGTTCTTCCCCGGAATAAAAGACCCGCGCAATATGTTCGTGATCGAGCCGAGCGGCGGCCTGAGCTTCATGTTGAAACCGCAACACCGTGTTGGGGTCGGAGGCCTGCGCCGGCGCGAGGACTTTGATCGCAACGGGCCGTTGCAGGCGTTCATCGTGTGCGAGAAAGACCGACCCCATCGCGCCGGAACCGATCCGCCGTTCGATCGTGAAGTGACCGAGCGCGACCCCCAACGCGGGATCGCCTGCCGTTTCCGCGACGGGCAGTTCGCTGGGAATGGGAAAGAGTTGCCGCCAGTGCGACGGGAACGGTTGTGCCGGCACCGAAAATTCGTGAACGCCGCCTCGGGGGGCTTTCAGAATCGTCGCGTCTTCCTGCCCCGGAACGCTCTGCCAATCCGACAAAGGAAGGTCCGCGAGGTGGGAAATGGGCACGGCGTATGGGTTGATGCTGCTGGGCATGATTTCAGACTTCGCCAATCCTTGGCTGGCAGAACCGGGCCGAATGTCAGTCTCTGGTAGACGGAATTCCGGAGGAAATGGTTCAACGTGATTTTAGCAGATCAGACAACGTGCCGAGAAATCGGCGACGGGAAATTTGATTAAGTCTAGCATGACGAGAGCTTTGCAGCTGAAGAGATTACGCGGTTCCCGTGCAAAATGCGAGAAGTATTTCCAAACCTGTCACAGTCACTGAAAATCCATTATTCGTTACCTGTTCTCAGATTACACCAGAATTCAGATCCATAAACAGAATCGTGATGGTCAGTTTGGGGAAATTTGTGCGGTGCCACGCGCTTCGCGCGGGCGTGCGTTTTGACAAGTGAGAACACGCCCGCGCGAAGCGCGTGGACGTGGCACAACCGAAAGTGACCACTGTCCTTGACTTAAACCGTCCCGGTATTCACAACCTGTTCGACTTCACGGGCGATCGCCGTGAAGAGTTGCTTGGCTTCCTCGTCCAGTTTCGCCGTGTAGTTCTCGGCTTCCAGAATCGATGCGGCATGTGTCCGGATGGTCACGTCGCGAATCTGAGAGGGGTCGAATTTGGCCTCGCGGCCGCGGGCCAGCTTCTGCATGGCCTGCACCTTGGGCAGAAATCCCTGATCGAGATGATCGATCAGTTCTCGCACCACGCGGTTGGCTTCGCGACATTTGTCACGCAGCGTCATGCCTTCAAGGGAACGACTCATCCCGTTTCCTGCCGAAGTGATAGAGGAAGGCTCGGGTTCACGCATTCGTATTCTGGGGTAGCGAGGTTGCAATCGTCAAGCGACACAGCCGTCTTCCTCACGATTTGGCAATCCCGCCCCTTGCGGTGCGGCGGAGGATGCGATATCTCACACCCTTCGTGCGATTTCAGCCTGATCCGGGTGGCACGTCCCGGAGTCTTCGACGGGCGTGGCGATCCAACGTAGACCACGCCCTTCGCAAAGCCTCAGGGACGTGCCACCCCAGCTCACCAGATTACGGCGGACCATCGCCCCGGCATGCGGACTTTCACGAGAAACCTCCTCCGATGAAAATACTCCTGCTCGCCGATATTCATGCCAACTGGCACGCCCTGTCGGCCATTCAGGAATCGTTCGACGCCTGCCTGTTTCTCGGCGATGTCGTCGAATATGGCGCCGACCCCGCTCCGTGCATCGATTGGGTTCGCCAACACGCGACCGCGGCGATTCGTGGCAATCACGATCACGCCGTGGCTCAACGCGTCCCCCTCTCCCAGGGAACCGGCTTCCGCCGACTCGCCTCCGCGACACGCGCGCTCCATTGGCAATGCTTGCAGCCGGCGCACTTCAAATATCTCGCCCGCTTACCGGTGACACAGTATCTGGAACTCGACGGGAAATCGTTCTTTCTCGTTCACGCCACGCCACGCGATCCGCTGGATGAGTATCTCGTCAACGATCCGGCGGGGTGGGAGCAACGGCTCAAAGGGATTGATGCCGACTATGTCTGCGTCGGCCACACGCACATCCCGCTGCATCTCGATCTGGGCCGCTGGCAATTGATCAATCCGGGCAGCGTCGGCCAGCCGCGCGACGGCGACCCGCGGGCCGCGTATGCCGTCATCGAGAATGGCAAACTCCATTTTCGCCGCGTGGATTACGACATCGAAGCCGCCGTCGACAGCCTCCGCCGCAGCGGCTTGGACGACGAGTCCCTGGAGATCGCCATCACCGTCCTCCGCCACGGCGGCAAACCTTCCGACCCTGTTGCGGAGGCCGAGTTCTGATTTTGAAGAGGGGAGATTGGCCGCAAAAAGGCGCAAAATACGCAAAAGATCAGCCAGTGCTTTATCACGACCTAAATTTCATTTGTGATTCTTGATTTTTATGCGATTATTGCGCCTCTTTGCGGCAAACATTTCTTTTTTCTCATTTCAATCTCGGCCTGTTCCCCATGCCCACCGACACTGCCACCATTGGCCTGATCATTCATCCCGACGGGGCGCATCTCGGGATTTATCTAGAGTCGTTGGCGAAAGTGAAAGAAGTCGCCGGGGTGTATCTTGCTGATCCGACCGGCGAGACAGTCGAACAGGCCAAGACCGTTCTGAAAGACAAATTTCGCGGTTCGTTTCGCGACACCCGGACCATGTTGCGTGAAGCCGCGCCGCTCTTGGCCGTCGTCAGTGTCGAAGCGGCCCTGGCTCCGCCGGAGATCGATGCGGCTCTGGATGCCGGGTGTCATGTCTTCACGGAAAAGCCGGCCTGCGTCCGCGCGGAAGACTTCGCCCCACTGGTACGCAAAGCCGACAGCAAACATCGCCTGTTGATGTTGGCCTTGGCGAACCGCTTGAATCCCCCCGTGCAGGAAGCTCGGCGATTAGTGCGGACCGGCGCGCTCGGCAAAATCTACGGCGTCGAAATGCACCTCATCGCCGATCAAACCCGCTTGAAACAGGCGGCGTATCAGGCGAGCTGGTTCGCTCACAAGCAGCGGGCCGGCGGCGGACATCTCATCTGGCTGGGCATTCACTGGCTGGATTTGGCGATGTACATCAGCGGGTCGGCGATTCAGGAAGTCGCCTGCCTGATCAATAATGCCGGCGGGCAACCGGTCGACATCGAAGACTCTGCGACGCTTGCGATGCGGTTGGACAACGGCGCACTGGGAACCATGACGTCGGCCTACTACCTCGACAAGGGGTATCACTCCCACATCAAAATTTGGGGTGAACAGGGCTGGCTGGAACTCGGCGACCTGGAGCAGGCACCGCTGCGATATGCGATCTTCGGCCGCGATTCCAAAATCGAGCAATTCGAGTACGCCCCCGGCCAAGGGGGCTACGAGACCTACCTGCGGGCGGCGGTGCGGGCCGCGATCGGCCTGGGCGACCCGCCGATCAGCAATGCCGACGGCCTGCGGGTGCTGGAAACCATCTTCGCCTGCTACCACTCCGCCGAAACCGGCCGCAAAATCACCGTCGGCGGCAAAAACTGATTTCCATATCCGCGGGGTGATTTTGCAGTCCGAGATACCATGCTGCGTGTGAGTATTCCTGAAGCAAAGTCAAAAATACGGAAGCAGAATTCGCCGCGAAAAGGCGCAAAAATCGCAAAAAAGTCGTTCAGGTTCGTCGATCGTCATAAAATCGTGTTCTTAAAGTCTTAGTTGCGTATTTTTGCGCCTTTTCGCGGCCAAAATGCATTCGTTTACATTCCCCAATGGCTGTCATCTCAGCGTGCTACGGCGCGCCCCACGGGTTGGATAACCCTTCGCGGATGGCGAAGCGGGCGAGTTCCACGCGGTCGTGAATGCCCAGCTTGTTCATGATCCTGTATTTGTGGCTGTCGACCGATTTCTGCGACAGATGCATCTGCTTGGCAATTTCCTTCACGCTTTCACCTTTGGCCAGATGCTTGAGCACCTCGAGCTGCCGGCCCGTGAGCGCACTCAACGACGACTGCGATTTCACCGCATACTTACGGGTCGCCGCATCGTAGGACAACCGCTCGGCGACATCAGCCGAGAAGGTCTTCTCGTCCGCCATCGCACTGATGATCGCCTTGGCGAGGGTATGGATCGGCTCGCCTTTGAGCAGATAGCCGCTCGCGTTGAGTTTGAGGGCCTGCTCCAGATAAATATCCGCGAGGTAGCCCGTCACGAAGATCAGCCGGGTATCGGGTCGGCGGGAGACGAGGTCTTCCGCCAGGTCGAATGCGCCGCGGCCGGGCAGATTGACATCGAGCAGGACCACATCGGGCTTTTGCTCGATGGCGACACGAAATCCTTCATCGCAGGTCGCCGCCATCCCCACGATCTGAATCTGCGGATTGATCGCCAGACGGGCGGACAGCGATTCCAGGACCATCGCATGGTCGTCAATTAACACTACGCGAATCGGGTTAGCCGTCATCCCGGTCGGTCGCCTTTCGCTGGGGAATCTCCCCAACTTCTGTTTTGCACGAGCTTTGCAGGATCTGATATCGAGGGCCGCTCGTCCTGCTCATGATCCGTATTATATCGGTTCACCAGTGAATTCATGAAACACTTTGCGCTGTAACTTCCTAAATCTGATCGAATTAAGCATTCGCTGGGGAAGATTTCCGACGGACGTTGAATCATCCTGTACACCGTAGCAAGCCCAATTCAAATTGCAACCCGCCCCTTGATTTATCATATAAATAGGCAGCTCAAAAGGAAATCGCCTGTCGATCCACGCGGTTTTCGGCTGACCGATGATGATTTTTCGGCACAGCGCGGAATACGACCTAGAGTTGTCACGTCGGCCCGGTGTGCACATGTCATCGGCCGCTCCACTTGATATCCCCCCACCGCGAGGCAAAAGCCTGATGTCGACGACTGTTGCCCCGGAACGAACTTCGTTATTGACGGCCGAGTTCATCACTCCTGTCATCACTGCCACAAAAAGTGTCTTCGAGATGATGCTGGATTGTACACCGACTCGCACCAGCCTCCGACTGAGGACGCTGGACGATCCCCGTTATGAGGTCAGTGCGGTCATTGGCATTTCCGGGAAAGCGGCCGGAACTGTTGTCATGAATCTCTCCCATACCTCCGCCTGTGAAGTGTTGCGGCGGATGGTGGGCATCGAAACCAATCAGATCACCCGCGAAGTCTGCGACGCCGTCGGCGAACTGACGAATATGATCGCCGGTTCCGCCAAGGCGCAGCTCGCGAAATACGAACTTTCGCTGAGCCTGCCCAATGTCGTTTCCGGCGACGACCACATGCTCCACTTTCCGTCGGACGTCACGCCAATGGTCATTTCGTTTTCCTCCGACATCGGCCCGTTGACAATCGAAGTCGGTTTCACCGGCATGTAATGGCAATCACAGAGACAGTGCCCGCGTTGTCCAGCCGGGCGAAACGAACGCTTCCTTTCGCGATAACAATTCCATCATGCTCGATCCGAAACGTATCTGGTCTTCCTCACAATTGCCGACGCTCCCGGGTGTCGCCGCGAAACTCCTGGAATTGATCAAGGATCCGGAGACGGAAATGCGGCAGGTGGTCGAGGTCATCAGCTCGGACCCGGCCATCTCCGCGAAGATGCTCAAGGCGGCCAACTCGTCGTTCTTCGGACTCTCCAGCGAAGTCCGCACAATCGACCGGGCGGTCCCCTTGCTCGGCACCACCGTGGCCACATCGCTGGCTCTCTCCTTCTCGCTCACCGACGAGGCCATGTCGCGCGGCCTGGCCGCCGACCATTATCAGGCTTACTGGCGTCTCTCCATCGTTCAAGCCTGCGCCGCGGAAGTGCTGGCGCTGCGATATCAGCCGGCCCAGGCCGGTGAATACTTTCTCTGCGGCCTGCTGCTCGATCTGGGCCGGTTGGCCATGTTGAAAACGATCCCCCGCGAATACCTCGGTTTTCTCAGTAATCCGGCCAACCAATTGAAGCCGCTCGCCGAAAGCGAACGAGCGGAATTTGGCTTTTGCCATGTGGAGATCGGCTCGAAGCTGATGGAGCACTGGAAACTGCCTTCGACTCTGGTCGAAGCCAGCCGCCTGCATCATGCATCGGCGGAGGAATTGGCGGCCCAAGACGACTCGCCGCAAAAACAGATCTTCAGCTGCATGGCCGTGGCTGCCAACACCGGCGATTACTTCTGCACCGCGTTGCGCGGCGAGGCGTTGGAACGCTTGCGAACTTTGACCACCCGCGAATGGAACATGTCCGACGATGAACTCGATGGCTTTCTCCGCAATGTCGATGAACGCGTGAAACTTGCCGGCGATCTGTTCAAAGTCGATATGTCGCAACTCGGCTCCCCGTCCGATCTCATGCTCGAAGCCAACGAACAGCTCGCCCAGCTCACCATGCGCGAACATCTCGCGAACACGCAGGCCACCGTCCGGCGGGAAACTGTCGAAGCCGAAATGCGCATCCTCGAGTCAAAAAATGTCGAACTGCAAGAGCAGGCACTCCACGATCCATTGACGAAGCTCTACAACCGCCGCTTCTTCGACGAAACCTTCAGCAAGGAAATGTTCCGCTGCATGCGGACCGCCTCACCCGTAGGCATCATCTTCGGCGATGTGGACCATTTCAAAAAACTGAACGATACCTATGGCCACCAGGCGGGCGATGAAGTCCTTAAACGGGTTGCCGATCTCTTCCGCGAAACCGGCCGCAATTCCGACACCATCGCCCGCTTCGGCGGCGAAGAGTTCGTGATTCTGGTCAGCCAGCCGACCGAAAAAGGTCTTGAGAAATTCGCGGAACGGATTCGTGATCGAATCGCCAACGAAAACTTCTCTTATAACGGGGTGACGATGCGCGTCACCATCAGCCTGGGCGCGGTCTTGATGGTGCCGGGGCGGCAAACTCAAGATGGCCAGAAAGATCTGATCGCCGCCGCCGATGCCTGTCTTTACGAATCCAAACAGAACGGCCGCAACCGCGTCACCTCGCGGTCGCTGATCGCCGCCAGTGAACGGCAGTTGCTCATGCTCGTGTCGCAGCAGCGGTTCAGTCGCTGGCTCGCCGTGCACTCAATGCTCGATGTTCCCACGCTGTCCCGCATTTTGATCGATTTCCCGCCGCAGAGTGTCCTCATTGGCGAACTTGCCGTGCGTAACAAGCTGCTGACCTCCGAACAGGTCGAAGAAATTCTGGTCGTCCAGAAAAATGACGACGCCCGCTTCGGCGAAATCGCCTGCAAGAAGGGTTGGCTCACCGATCGCCAGTTGTCGCTGCTCCTCGCCTGGCAGCATGAGAATCCGAAGCAACTCGCCGCGGAACTCATCCGTCAAGGGTTGCTGGCTCCGCAAGTCGCCGCGGCGTGTTTGGAAGATTATCTCCGCACCGCGCTGGCCGAGTCGGCCTGCGTGCCCGCGTGATATCGGGGTGAGTGTTCGCGTCTGGGTGGCTGGGGCGCTCTCACGCTTCAGCTTCGTCATTGACGTACATAGCCCCAGAATCTCGCGATAACTGGGGCCATTCGCGTCGATGGCAATGGTCAGATCCAGAGCGCCCCAGCCACCCGAGGCCTTGGCCGAACCAGCCTGTGTCTCCGCGTGATCACGGCGTGGGAGTGCGTGGTGCGGTCAACGTTTCCAGCAGATACGCCAGGATCGTCGGGTGTTTGACATCCGGCGCGCCGGGGTAAACCAGTTCGCATGGCACACCCAGGCTCAACAACTTTTCCTGCAACGTCACCCCGTAATTCGCGGAGTGTGTCGGGTCGGCCTGTTCCTGACCAATGGCCGGGGCCGACGTGTAATGCAGGTAAATCGGCGGGTCATCGGCCGAGGCATGCTCGATTGGCGAGTACATCCGAATCCACGGCAGCACCGTTTCCCGCGCGGCGAGGAACTCGGCGAACCGTGTGTCGCGCGTCTTCAAATCGTTCGGGTCCATGAACCCGAATGCATGCCCGCCGTAACGGCTGTTCGGTGTCCATTCCTTCAATTGAGCCGGGTCCAGCGAAGTCTGCGCTCCCAACACGGCGGCACACCACAGTCGCGTCGATTCTTTCCGCACCGGGTCGGCATTCGCGGGATCAGCCAGATCGTCGTGCATCGCCAGCCACAGGCTCGAACAGGCTCCGGCGGAACCGCCGCTCGCGCCGATCCGTTCCTTGTCGATATTCCATTCTGCCGCTTTCGACCGCACGAACTGCAGCGCCCGAGCCGCATCGTGAATCGGCCATTCCACCGGCGGCTTGACCCCAGCCAGTTGCGCCTGCCACACATATCGATAATTGATCGACACCACCGAGATCCCCTTCTCCAGATATGAAGGGACCTCGCTGACGCCGGTCTTATCGCCCCCCACCCAGCCGCCGCCGTGAATGAAAAACAACAGCGGCGTCGGCTTCTCGGAGGTCGCGCGATAGAAGTCGAGCTTCTGCCGTTCATGGTCCCCATAGGCGACATCCGCCAGCGTCGGCACCGGCTTCTCATCCGCCGCATGCGCGCAATCGCGCGCGGCGAGGAACGCCAAAATCACAAAGAGAAACCGACTTAGAATTTGCATGATGAGAGCGCTCCACGATGGGGATTCTCTCTAAATCGTAATTCATTCCGCCAGACGCATCAAGGATCACTACTGGAAACCCCTGGCAGCAGGGTATGATATGGGATGACAGTTAGATGATCTCCAATGGTGGGTGGCACGCCCAGAGTCTTCGATGGGCGTGGTGATATATTGAAGACCACGCCCTTCCCAAAACCTCAGGGACGTGCCACACAATTCCACCCTTTTGAGGATGTCGAATTCCGATTTGTCCGTCGTTTCAGTCCTGTTTCTGTGATGTGGTGGAACTCATGCGACAGCAGTTTATCCTCTGCGGCGTGTTCGCCGTGGGCTTGTGTCACGGTGTGATCACCGGCGCTCAAGAACCAATCGACTTCAACCGCGATATCCGGCCGATCCTTTCGGAAAATTGCTTCTACTGCCACGGGCAGGATGCAAATAAACGTCAGGCCGATTTGCGGCTGGATGATCGCGCGGCCGCCATCGAACATGCCGCCATCGTGCCGGGGGATTTGGCCGCCAGCACGTTGATTCAGCGCATCAACACCGACGATCCCGAATTGCAGATGCCGCCGCCGAAATCGAATCGGCGACTCTCGGCCGCGCAGAAGGAGTTGCTCACCCGCTGGATTCGCGATGGCGCGGCGTATTCCCCTCACTGGGCCTTCGTCAAACCGAATCGCCCGGAGCTGCCGGCGGTCCAGCGCGGCGATTGGATTCGCACGCCAATCGACCGCTTCGTGCTGGCGAAACTCGAAGCAGAAAAACTATCGCCGTCGCCGGAAGCCGACCGGGCCACGCTGATCAAACGGCTGTCGCTCGATCTGATCGGCTTGCCGCCGACGCCTGCGGAGGTGGATGCGTTTGTGGCGGATGCGAACCCGCAGGCGTATGAGCTACTGGTCAACAGATTACTTGAGAGTCCTCACTACGGTGAGCGGCAGGCGCTGCCGTGGCTCGATGCGGCGCGCTATGCCGACAGTAATGGTTTTCAACAGGATGGCGACACCTGGCAATGGCTCTGGCGCGACTGGCTCGTGCGGGCACTCAACGACGACTTGCCCTTCGATCAGTTCACCATCTGGCAACTCGCGGGCGACTTGCTGCCTGCCGCGACCAACGACCAGAAAATCGCCAGCGGCTTCAACCGCAATCATTTGTTGAACGGCGAAGGGGGCGCGATCGCCGAAGAGCAGCGCTTCGTGATTCTCTTCGACCGCATGGACACCACCGCGACCACGTGGCTCGGCCTGACGATGGCCTGCGCGCAATGTCACGACCACAAATACGACCCGATCACCACGCGCGACTATTACAGCCTGATGGACGCGTTCAATCGCGTGCCGGAATCGGGAACGCCGCAGCGGTTTTCCAACCGCATTCGCATCGGCGCGCCGTATCTGGAATTGCCCACGGAGGAGAACAAAACCCGCATCGCCGACTTTGAAATGCGGATCGCCGCGCTGGAACCGGAAGCGACAAAAACGGCCGACATCGCCTTCAGCGGCTGGCGCGCGGGACTCTTCGCCGACGGCAAACCGGGCGAAGGCAAAGGTCTGCCGGAAGCCATCGCCGTCGTCTTGCAGAAGCCGGAAGCCGAGCGAACCGACGTGGAGAAGCAGTCCATAGAGCCGGGGTTGCGTAAGCACTTCGACGAGAAAGTTCGCCCGACACTGCTCGACAAATTACCGGCGGTCGCGCAGCTCGACACGCTCCGCAAAGATCTGGCGAATTATCGCAACGATCAGATTCCCCGACCGATGATCATGAGCGACGATCAGCCGCGCGAGACCGCCATTCTCGACCGCGGCCAGTATCTCGTCCCCACGGAAAAAGTCTCCTTCAACACGCCCGGTTTTCTCCCCCCGCTTGCCGACGCCGCACCCCGCAACCGCCTCGGCTTCGCCCAATGGCTTGTCGCGGCCGAGAACCCCCTCACGGCGCGCGTGCAGGTCAACCGGATCTGGCAGCAGTACTTCGGCACCGGCCTCGTAAAGACCGCCGAAGACTTCGGCGTGCAAAGCGAATACCCGCTGCACGGCCCGCTGCTCGATTGGCTCGCCGTTGAATTCCGCGAGCAGAGTTGGAGCATGAAACACATGCACCGGCTGATCGTCACCAGTGCGACCTATCGGCAATCGAGCAAAGTCACGCCCGAGTTGTTGCAGCGCGATCTGGAGAATCGGCTCTACGCCCGCGCCAGCCGCTTCCGCCAACCGTCGCTGCTGCTCCGCGATAGTGCCCTCGCCGCGGCGGGGTTGCTCAACCCGAAAATCGGCGGCACACCCGTTTACCCCTATCAACCCGATGACATCTGGGAATCGCTGGCCATCACCAAGGAACGGGACTTCACCTATCCCGCCTCCACCGGCGAGGATTTGTATCGCCGCAGCCTGTACACATTCTGGCGACGGACCGTGATGCCCGCGAATATGTTCGACGCCTCGAACCGGCAGGCGTGCCGCGTACGTCAAGCCACCACCAGCACACCGCTGCATGCCCTGACGATGCTCAACGACCCAACGTGGGTGGAAGCGGCCCGCGTGCTGGCGGAAAACAGCTTCACCGCGACCAGCGATGTCGATGGCCCCTTAAGCACCGCGTTTCGCCAAGTGCTCTGCCGACCGCCGACGAGCCGTAATCTTGCATGGTTGCGGCGGACATACGACCGTCAATTGGCCATCTATCAAGCCGACGCCACCAGCGCAACGGCGTTGTTGAACGTCGGAGCCTCACCGCGAAACGAGGCGCTGAATCCCGCCGAACACGCCGCCCTGACCGCCGTCTGCCTCGGCCTGTTCAACCTCGATGAAGCCTTAAACCGCGAATAGATTTCTCCAACCACTAGCCCGCAGCGCCAGCCAGGGATTCGTGTTCTCATGAACGATCTGCATCAAGAAAACATCGCCCGAGTCACCCGCCGGCAATTGTTCGGCTCCACCGCGACCGGCCTCGGCGTCGCCGCGCTCGCCACCATGCTTGTCGATTCGCGGACCTCCGCGGCCGGCACGCCGCCCCTCCCCGGCCTGCCTCACTTCGCACCGAAGGCCAAGCGGGTCGTCATTCTCTGGCAAGGAGGCGGGCCGTCGCACGTCGATCTGTTCGACGACAAGCCGATGCTCCGCGAACTCGCCGGGAAAGACATCCCCGAATCGGTCCGGGGCACCACGCGACTGTCGACCATGTCGGCCGGATATGCCAAGTGGCCGTGTCAGCCGGCGATCAAACCGTTCCAAAAGTACGGCGAATCGGGCCTGTCGCTCAGCTCGATGCTGCCGAACGTCGGGGCGCTGGCGGATAAAATCTGCCTGGTTCGCAGCATGCACACCGAAGCCGTCAATCATGCCCCCGGCGTCACGTTCTTCATGACCGGCGCGCAAGTTCCCGGTCGGCCAAGTCTTGGGGCGTGGCTGTCTTACGGCCTTGGCAGCGAGACCGATAATCTGCCGACGTTTGTCGTCATGACCTCGAGCGACAAAGGCAAAACGTGCGGGCAATTGTTCTTCGATTACTACTGGGGCAGCGGTTTTCTGCCGAGCCGATTTCAAGGCGTGAAGTTCCGCAACACGGGTGATCTGGTTCCCTATCTGGCGAACCCGCCGGGGATTAGCGCGACGGCCCGCCGCACTTTGCTCGATGACATCGCCGCGATGAACGCCGAGCATCTGGCCGAGTATGGCGATCCCGAAATCGACACACGCATCGCGCAGTACGAGATGGCGTTCAAGATGCAGACCAGCGTGCCCGATCTGGTCGATTTCTCCGGCGAAACCGCCGCGACGCTGGCACCTTACGGCGACGACGGCCTCGTCAAAGGAACGTTCGCCAATAACTGCCTCGTCGCCCGCCGGTTGCTCGAACGGGGCGTGCGATTTGTGCAACTCATGCACTCCGGCTGGGATCAGCACAGCAATCTGCACACCCAGTTGGAGCACCAGTGCAAAGACACCGAAGGCCCGGCGGCGGCCTTGATTCACGATCTGCAAGATCGCGGCCTGTTGGAAGATACGCTCGTCATCTGGGCCGGCGAGTTCGGCCGCACGCCGTTCGGCCAGGGCGACCCCGTCAACCCCAAGGGCCGCGACCACTTCGGCCGCGCCTTCAGCTGGTGGCTGTGCGGCGGCGGCGTGAAGCCCGGCACGGTGTACGGCGCGACCGACGATTTCGCCTGGAACATCACCGAAAACCCGGTCCACGTCCACGACATGCAGGCCACGATCCTGCACCTGTGCGGCATCGACCACGAAAAACTGACGTTCCGCTACCAGGGCCGGCAGTACCGGCTCACCGACATCCACGGCGAAGTCGTCCAAGGCATTCTGGCATAAAGCAACCATGTTGTTCCCCTCCACCCAGAGGGGCCTTGGTTGCGCGACAAACTGTTTGGGAATGCAACTTCGCAAACACCGCATGAAAATCCGCGACCGCGAACCCCCACAAACCCCGCGTCACCCCCCTGCCGCCCCCGCCTGACACCTCTCTCGCCCCCCGCTGGCCCCGCGCTACACCACGCCTCTTTTGAGCGGTTTTTGCTGATATACAAAGTGTTGAGGAAGCACTGCGCGGACAGGGCAAGCCAGCGAGATCGCACAAGCTGGGGTGCGATTCTGGGCGGTCAACCTCACCAAAATACAGACAATTGTGAGTGACGATCAGCGAGTTCGATTGTCGCCGGAAGTCGGCGCGCAAAATTTTGACGCATGACGTGGTCCACTGCGAAGATCGCCGCGCGATCTCACAAGCAGAGTTCATGCATCCCAGAGGATTCCAGCGTGAGACTGCAACTCAAACTGGGGCCATGATTGTCAAAATGTGCGGCACGCGGAGGAGCGCCCCAGCCACCCGAGGAACGAGTGGAGTTCCCAGGCTACTCTTTCAAATCGAAGTCCGCTGTATTGGAGCCGGCTTTGACCTCAAAACTGAGCTTGCTGGTGGTCGTCGCGGCGAACTTCGCGGGAAACGGGAGTTTGGCGGCTTTCGCCGCATCGGTCAGCGCTTTGGAGTCGCCGACAATCCCCTTGGCGGGGTTTGCGGATTTCGGATCAATGCTGGCAGCGGGAGGCGCGACCGGGGGAGTGATCTGTACCAGATAAGTCACCGCGGGGAGTTCAGTTTTGTCGCGATAGACTAACCCGTATTTCCCATCCTCTTTCACGATGCCGGTTGCGATGAACGCGGGTCCGTCTTTGGCTTGAAATGTTACGAGGGATCCTGGGGGGACCGCCTTACCCTGGAATGTCAGTTTGCCGGAAACAGTGCCCCGTGGGCCGTTAAAGCCATCGCCCGCTCCGCCGCAGCCGAGCAGAGCGCACGCCATCAGAACAGACAGACTAACAGACGTTATCCGCGACGCTGACCAAACCACCATAGTGCGTCCTTCGCATGAATTCTCTGGAGATATTATGGAGATATAAAGCTGAGGGGCCACAAAAACGTGGCCCCTCACAAAAGCGTTGGCACAAAAACCGAATTGTTTAGAACTCGCCGACGACGCGGGCGTCGTCCCGAACGGAGAGATACGTCAACGTATCCATGTTGATATTATCGGAAACAAATCGCACGGTACCGTCCGTCAGCAGAACCTGCACGCCGCCGGTATGAGCCGACGTGAACGGCGTGTTGCCGCGCTTGTAGTAGAGGCCGCCATTGCTCGCGCCGCAACTTCCATAAACACGCGCGTTTGGCGGATACATGACCGTCACGGTTGAAGCCGCCCAGGTATTGAGCCACGAGTTGGGTTGCCCCATGGCCCAACCCCAATCGGCACCAGGACGGGATTCTTGCGTGACGCCCGCGGAGTCGATGAGGTAATTGCTCAGTTCGCCGACGATGATTGTGTTGGACGTGCCGTCCGTGCAGTCGCGGATGTTGGTGTTGTCACCGTGTGTGATGACGCCTCGAGTGGAAAATGAGGCACTGGGGCAATTACTCCAATAGCCCCGAGCGTCATTCCAGTTGGCAGTCGGAGCGGCCCCGGAGACACCAAAGTATTGAGAATGCTGCACCGGATAACCGCACGGCTGGACGAAGCGCGGGAGCGGCGAGGACGGGCAATTAATCCAAGGGATGCTGACGTCTTGAAGTGAATTGCCGCTCGCGCACATCCACCCTTCATCGAACGCGCTAAAATTCCACCTGTTTGCGAAAGCCGCTCGCTGTCAAGCCAAAAATTTACGTCTGACAAGATTTTACTGACGTGGCTTCGCTTTCGCCTGCCGCAAGCGGGCCGCGGCTTGCGGGAAACTTGGCTTGAGCCGGACGGCTGCCGACAATTCCTCGACAGCTTGGGGCACACGCCCGGCATCGAGCAGCAGAGAGCCATAGTTGTACCGCGCATCCGGATTGTCCGGCGCGATTTTCGCCGCTTGGGCCAGATGCTCCAGGGCGTCTTCGATCTTCCGCTGTTGCAGGAGTAACGAGGCGAGATTCGAGTGGGATTCCACGGACTGGGGATCATGCGTCAAGGCGGTGCGGTAGTATTCGATGGCTCGGTCCGGTTCCTTTTGAAACGTGGATACCATTCCCAACCCCACCAAAGCGTTGACGTACGCCGGGTCCAGCTCGAGCGCGTCCTGAAAACACTGTTCGGCCTCTGGGAGTTCCCCCTGTTTCAGTAAGTTCAAACCCAGATTATAAAAGGCGAGGACGGCATTCGGATCGAGTTGAATCGTGGTGCGGAAGTGGCCGATGGCGAGGTCGGGACGCTGCATGGCATCGGCCACCAGCCCCTTGTAATAGTGGGCCATATGTTCGTCCGGATGCTTCTCCAGCACCTGATCGAGGATCGCATCGCTTTCGTCGAATTTCGATTGCGTGAAATACAACTCCGCCAGAAATAATTCCGCCTCGACAAAGCCCGGCGATTGGGCCAGCACATTCCGCACGATCTCTTCCGCTTCCTTAACATGGCCTGCATGGAATTGCGTGCCCGCCTTGCGAACCTCGCGAGACAAAGGCAGTACCTGCTTCACGTCGGGCAACGGCTCATCAGAGTCGGGCAGTGGTGAACTTTTCGCGCTGAGATAGCCGAGGCTTTCCAGCGCGCGCTGCTCGCGTTGCGATAACTGCACGTCAGCCGCTTCCCGCAGCGTCATCGCCGCTTCAATGCCCGCTGTACGAGCTTCCATGTCGGCGACCCGGCTCGGATGTTCCGCAGCCAGATTATTCAGTTCCCGCGGATCGGAGTCGAGATCGTACAATTCCGGCTCCGTGCTGCGAATGTATTTCCATGAAGCCGCGACGAGACAGCGGAGCGGAGCACAGCGGAAATTGAACAGCGGCGCGTCGGTGGCCGCATAGCAATCAATCGCCGTGAAGTTTTCGCCTGAAAGTGCAGGCTGCACGCTGCGTCCACTGATTTGTTGGAAGGGACGCTGGTCCAGTGCCGCCAGCATTGTGGGCGCGAGATCGATCAGCGACACGGCCTGCGAAACGCGGTGTCCCGCTGCTTTCACGCCGTAACCGGCCCAAATGCAGGGGACGCGGAGCGCCGCATCGTACAATGTGTCGCCGTGTTCGTCCTCGTCATGTTCTCCGAGACTTTCACCGTGGTCTCCCACGACGACGATGAGTGTTCGCCGGCGTAACTGGTTTTGATCGAGTTGATCGAGCAGTCTGCGGATCTGCAAGTCGACATACGCCAGTTCGCCGTCATACGGGCGATCCTGAAACGTCTCGCCGAATTGATCGCCATGCGCCTGATACGGAAAGTGCGCGTCGTACAGATGAACCCAGCAGAGGAATGGTGCGGACCGCGATCGTGAAAGCCACTTGACGGCGCGATCCACGACCTGTTGTCCGTCGCGTTGCCGATGGAGCGCGTTCCCGTGCGTATCGGCTTCCGTCATCTCGTCGTCGTAGGTCTTGAAGCCTCGATTCAGTCCGAACTTGGCGTCGAGTACGAAGGAGCCGACGAACGCGGAAGTGTCATAGCCGGAGCGTCGCAGGGTTTCGGCCAGCGTGGGAATGCCGTTGTCTAAACGTCCGATCGCATTATTGATTAAGCCGTGTTCCTGCGGATACAGGCCCGTGAACAGACTGGCATGCGAGGGCAACGTGAGGGGCGCGGTCACGTAAGCCCGCTCGAATAACACCCCCTCGGCGGCCAGGGCATCCAACGTCGGCGTGAGGGCCTGCTGGTAGCCATAACAGCCGATGCGATCGGCACGGGTGGTATCCAGCGTGATCAACAAGATGTTCGGCCGGTTGGCGTCGCGCCAACGCCCAACACCCATGGTGACCGCGACCGCCAGAACCAGCGCGCCCACCCACCACAGTTGCCGGCGGTATCTTGCCATCAGGTCATGATTTCCGTTTCCGGCAGGGCGGCTGTTTTCCGGGAGTCAGCAAGCTGGGCCGAGGGAAGTCGAATACGTTTTGCCAGAGAGAGATATCAACAGCACGCCGAATTATATCTGGGCATTCAGTCCGAATCAATGTGATTGGCGCAATTCTTCGGGCTAGGGTCGAGGCGGTCACATGTCGCCGAGTGCCATTGGCAATGGCTTTGGCGCGTCCGTGTTCCGCGATTCGCAGTGAGACGTCGGATGGCCGGGGCTGGTGCAGCTTTGGGCGAAGCCCCGGTCTTCGTGAAAAAGACACGGCGGGCTTACGCCGCGCCGCTCGCCAAACCGGGGCTTCCTGCGCAAAGCCTTCGTCTAGCCCCGGCCACCGGAGGAATTGATCGCGTGTGGACACGGCGGGCTTACGCCGCACCGTTCGCCGGAACTTAGAAGCCGCCGGCGGGGGCGGGGCCGCCTTTGACTGCACCGGCGGGCGTGGGGGGAGTCGGTGGTTTGCCGCCGCCCATTCCGCCGGCGAACTCGCCGCGCTCGATCATCGACCGCCGCATCGCGTAGCGGATGGGGAACGATGACCAGACCATGTTCGGCGTGTCGCCCACTTTGCGGAACTGGCCATCGAACACGTTGGGCAAGGTTTGCTGCGTGGCGGGATCGTAATTGACGCGGTTCGGCAGCGAACGTTCAGAGACGTACTGCGTGAAGCCCAGCCATTGCCGATCCGGGGCGATGCCGAAAAACGCGGGGGTTTCCGGCTGGAAATCGAAGAACTGCCGGGGCAGCGGCGCGGTGTGCAGGGCCGTCAGCAGAAAGGCCATGGTGACATAACCGGTCGCGGCGGCGAACCCCCACTTGCCGAGCAGGTCGAGCAGATCCGGGACGCGAATGTCGGTCGGTGCGAGATACTCGGTCAACGAGCGCAACCCGAACACGCAGCCCGCGAACAAGCCGACCAGAGCGGCGAAATCGGCGTAGTTGGCGACGACCGGAACGAACAACGTGAGGTACATCGCGGCGGGTTCAAAGAAGTTCATCGCGATCAGACCGCTGAGCACCACGCAGACCAGCGTCGACGCCGCGCCCCAGATCCCCTCGGTGGAGAGGAGCCAGGTGATGATGCCGATGATGGCGATGAGGCAGAAGACGATCATGTGGCGGATGTTTCCCGAAAGAACTGCGGATCGGACGTCGGTGATGACTGGAAAGACAATGCGAAGACTGAAGGCAATGCAAAATGCAAAATGCAAAATGCAAAATGATCAATCGCAAACATTTTGATGGATGCGTGGAATAACGCCGGGGCGTCGTCCCGATTTTGCATTTTGCATTTTGCACTTTGCATTTTGCATTGCCTTGATTCTTACGTCACGATGCTTACGTCACTTCACCACGCGGAGCAGTTCATCCATCGATGTCGTGCCTTTGATAATTAGTCGCAGGCCTTCTTCTTTCATGTACAACATGCCGGACTTGCGTGCCTCGGCCTTGATCTGCGCGATGTTGGGATTCTCGCGGACGAGATCGCGAATGCGGTCGTTAATGATCAGCAGTTCAAACACGCCGATCCGGCCGTGATAGCCCAACCCGCCGCACGATGGGCACGCGGCTCCGAACTGTTTCGGCGGCCGATAAAACTTGTCGACCTTGTTGGCGGGCAGACCCACCTTTTGCAGCATGTCGGCCGACGGGGCGTAGGGTTCTTTGCAGTCATCACACAGTTTGCGGACCAGGCGCTGGCCTAGAATCCCGGACAGCGAACTCGCCAGCAGAAACGGTTCAACGCCGAGGTCCATCAAGCGAAACAGGGCGGTGATGGTGTCGTTGGCGTGCAACGTTGAGAAGACCATGTGGCCGGTGGTCGCGGCCTGGCAGGCGATTTTGGCAGTTTCCGCATCGCGAATTTCGCCGATCATCACGATGTCGGGGTCTTGCCGCAACACGCTACGGAGCGAGCCGCCAAACGTCTGCCCGGCTTTCGTATTAATCTCGATCTGCGTCACGTTGGCCATCCGGTATTCGACCGGATCTTCAATCGTGATGATGTTGCTTTCGTAGGAATCGATCTCGCACAGCGCGGCGTACAGCGTGGTCGATTTACCGGCACCGGTCGGTCCGCACGACAGGAACAGCCCATGCGGTTGATGCGTGACTTGCAGCACCTGTTCGAGCAACTGTTTCCGCAGGCCGAGGTCGGCGAAGGTTTTGACGCCGCCCCCTTGATCGAGAATACGCAGGCTCAGCTTTTCGCCGATCTGCGTGCCCTGGCTGGCGACGCGGAAGTCGATCTCGCGGCTTTCCATCTCGGCTCGGAAGCTGCCGTCCTGCGGCTTGCGGCGCTCGGTGATGTCCATCGCGGAGAGGACTTTGAAAATGTTGATGATCGCATCGCCCGTCGGCCGGTCGAACGGTTCCGCGGGATACATCACGCCGTCGATTCGCAGCCGGACGGAGAGTTCGTCTTCTTTGGGTTCGAGGTGAATGTCGGTTGTGCGGCGGAGAATGGCATCGTAGACGAGTTCCCGCGCGGCGGAATACCCTTTGGAACTTTCCACCTGCCTGGACCGATCCGCCTCGCCGCTGCCTTTGCCTGAGCGGCCGATAAAGCGGATCGGGGGCCCCCCCGTTGCCGTGCGAACATCTTTCCCCCCGATATGAATGCCGACGCGGGACAGCAGCCTGGCCGCGATCGATTTCAGATGTCGAGGGGTCAGCACCTTCCCCGTTTCAGGCACACGCTTGTTTCGCTCGAAGACATAAATCCCGCTGGGAACCGCGAACGCGCTGGTGATGACCATCCAGCCGACGGGGAAGTTCGGCGAACACAACGCGAGCAAAATCCCCGCCACGCCGACCAAGAGTACAATCGCGTTCCAGAACGTGGCCTGCATTTTCAAGCCGCGCGCGTCGCGATCAATCCACGCCGCGACGGCATGCCACGCGATGACGATGCCCAGCACATACAGGAGTTTCATCAGGCCGAAATAAAATCCGGCCAGGTTGAGTTTCTGCGGATCACTGCCGCGAAAGAACGTGCCGCCCAGTTCGCGGGGCACGGGGGGAAATGTCTGGCCGCTGGTCGCCGCACCGGCGGGGGCGACCTGCCCGGCGGGTGTGGCGGGCGTGGTCGGTGCGGCGGTCCCCGGCTGCGGGGTGAGGACCGGCTGAGCCGTGACCGACCCGCCGGTGGCCAGCCAGACCCCGAGACCGACGATCAGAATGGTTGTGGCCCGCACCACAAAATCCCCTTACTTCCCAGAGATACCGCCTGGATGATCCAGCCGAGACCGTGCTTGTATTTTACTTGTGCATTCTCGTCGGAAAGCCCATCGCGGATCAATGCCACGCGACGATTTTCCAGCGCATGAAACACGATGTGGCGAAAAAAGTTGCGAAATTTCGTCAACGCCGCGTTAGAATTGAGGTCAACATCTCGCCCCACCGAGAAAGTTCAACCATGTCAGACTCGCGAGGAATCGTCAGCATCGTCACTTGGGCAGTGTTGCTGGTCACTCACAACTCCGTTCAAGCACAGCCCCCGTTTCGTTTGGAAACGGTCCCCTTCACCGATCCCCAGCGAATGTTCGAGCAGATGTTCGGTGAGGACAGTGCGGAAGATCGCGCTGCACTCCGCAAAATCTCGATCTCAGCCGACGATGAAGCAGACTATGGTGCGCGGATTCTGGAATCCGGCCTGGTAGCCTGGAAAAAGGAAGGGATCGAAATCGTTTCCAAAGGCCGCGCTGTGGAATATCTGCAAAGCCTAGTGGAGACATTGCAGCCGCACATGACGCAGTCCGACCGCTATCCCCAAATTCGCGTGTTGCTGGCGAAGTCCCCGCGGGTTGATGCTCGTTCGTGTCCCGGAGGCACCTTGATCATTTTCCAGGGACTGCTCGATGCCGCGCGGAATGAAGCGGCTTTGGTTGGGATTCTCAGTCACGAATTGTCACATTTGGATCGCGGTCATCAACTTCTCCCCCTCAAGCGGATCAAGTTGATGGAGCGAAAATTCAAAAATGGGTTCCAGCCCGATGAGTTTTTCCAAAACGGCCCCTGGATGATCAAACTGATGGCCCGGCCATTTCGCCCCGAAGATGAAAAAGATGCCGATACGGATGGCGTCGCCTGGGCTTTCGCCGCCGGTTACGATCCCCGCGAAATGGCGAAACTCTTTCAGCACCTGGCCGAAGAGCAGAAAGAACCGAAGCAGCAGGCGGACCTTGGCCCGAACTTTTTCCGCACGCATCCCGCGTATCGGGAACGTCAGCAATTGATTCTGAAGCAAGTCACGCGCTTGCGAAAAAAGCACCCCCAGCAGGAACTCTTTATTGGCGAGGAGAATCTGCGCGAGCGCCAGTCCCGCAAGCAGGCCGAATCCTGATCGCGATTTCTGGAATAGTCAGCTTGATCCGGTTCTCTGCCGCTGCAAAATTCGTGACGCAGCCGGGACTGGATCGCGATCAGCCTTCCACGCGGCGTTTCATGAATGCCAGGGCGTGTTTCGCCAGCGAGATTTCATCGGTGAACATCTTTCGCCAGATTTTCGTCGCCGCGGCCAGGTCCGGCAGCGACAAGCCGAAGGCTTCGACGACCAGCCAATCGTCATAGCGCATCTGCTTGAGCATGTCGAACGTGGTGTCCCAGTCGACATGGCCTTCGCCGGGCGTCGAGCGGTCGTTCTCCGAAATATGCACATGGACCACCTGATCCCAGCACGACTGCATCGCCGCGGCGAGATGCTTTTCCTCGATGTTCGCGTGAAATGTGTCGTACATCATCTTCACATGCGGATGATTGATCTCGCGGCAGAAGCGGGCATCGTCGGCGGCGGAGGTCAGGAAGTAGCACTCGAACCGATTGAGATACTCGACGACCAGCGTGACGTGATTTTTCTGCGCGTGGTCCCCGGCTTTCGACAGAATCTCTTTGCCCCAATTCCATTCGTCTTCTGTTGGCCCCCGGCCCACGAACGAGCCGATGGCCGAGTGAATCGGTCCGCACAAATGGGTGGCCCCGGCGGCGGCGCACATGTCGATCGCCTTCTTCAAACGCTCCAACCCCGCGGCGCGAATCGCCGCGTCCGGCGAGATCGGGTTCTCGGCGTCGGTGCAGATGGTGACGGCCGTGCGGCCCAGGCCGAGGCTGTCGAGCTTCTTGCCGACCGCCTGAAACCGGGCGAGCTGCATGTCGAAGATCGGGAGTTCCACGCCATCGTACCCAATCTCTTTCAGCGACTCGAAGAGTGGGAAATGTTCTTCGGAACAGTCGGTCGACCACAACAGCATGTTCATGCCGTACTTCATGGCAGCGAATCCTTGGCAAGTAGAGTGGGAATAGTCGTGGTCAGGGAAAAGCGATCCGCCGGCAGCAGGTCGGGCATTCGCTCCCGCACGAGCCGCCGTCCGTCATCCAGCACGCGAATCGCCTCGTCCGGCAGCGGCATTAGTGTGACTCGCCGCAGCACCTGATTCAAGCGCACCAATAATCGCCGCGAATCCTGATAGTCGACCAGAATCTGCTCGCGCTGAAACAACCGCACAAAGATCGCCAACCGCTGTGTCGGCAAAGCACTCATGCGATTGACCGACCGCTCGATGAACTCCGCATCCACGGCATTCATCACGCTGTAATACTCTGTGAGCAATTCCGGCGAATCGTCGATCAGCACGGCGTCCAGCAGCATTTCCATGACGATGTGCCCAAGAAAACCGCAGCGGAAACCATCTCCGGGTCCGAGCGCTTCGCGAAACATCTTGCCAAGGATCGTCGTCACCTCAGCGAATCCGCGCGTCGCATGAAACCAGCCGTCATCAGCATGATGCTGCTGCACCCCGGCTGCGAACTCCGCCAGCGCGGGGTCGGGATCCGTCAGCCACGGCGACAGGTGCTTCGGCCGCAACCGCACCTTGCGATCCGCCACCGAAAGCCAGTCGGGCACCGCGGTCCCGGCGACAAACTCCGGCCGATCCAGAAACCGGATGGCATGGGTGAGATAGTTCATCCTGGAATTGTGCCACGTCCTGCGAAAATTCGCGACGCTCCCCAATTCTGTGGGGCACTGTGTTTTCCACGGCAGAAGACCTACGGTCCCGGCGATGCCATCGCCGGGCTTTGGCTCACACGCGCTTGCGCATCGCCTGCTGAATGACTTTCTGGTCGTCGCGTTTTTTCAGCGTTTCACGTTTGTCGTGCAGCTTCTTGCCCTTGGCGACGGCGATGGTCAGCTTGACCAGTCCTCGTGAAAAATGGACATCCAGCGGAATCAGCGTCAACCCTTTTTGCGAGGCCACCTCGGCGAACTTGCGGACCTCGCGGCGATGCATGAGCAACTTGCGATGCCGCTGGCGGTCATGGTTCCAGACGTTGGCTTGCGGGTATTCGGCGATGTCACACCCAATCAGCCAGACGCCATCGGGTTTGACACGGACATACGCCTCTTCGATGGAAATCTTGTTGGCGCGAATGCTTTTCACTTCGCTGCCGCACAATTGAATGCCGCACTCCAGCTCATCGGACAATTCAAACTCGAACCGCGCCCGCCGATTGCGGCAAATGACCCGCGACATCGACTCCGCGGCTTTGATTTCTTCACGTTTGGACATGGGCGTTTCTGTGTTGGATGAATGACATTCGAAATTATAGAGACACGCCGCCGAAAAGGCATCTCTCGCGATCACGCCAATCTGGAGTCGCCGCGTCGGGTGGCCGGTCTTGGCGAGCGTCGCGGCGTCAGCCCGACGTGTGTGTCCACGCGCGATCACCGGGGCTTCGCGAAACGCTCCAGCCCCAGCCACCCATTGCCAAACCGCGCCGGTCCGAACTCTGTAGAACATCCAGTTGCTTTCCTACGTTCACAGCGGGTATGCTACTCCCCATCAACAGATGTTGATCAATCTGTTGATCAATCGTGCAGCGGGAGCGCGGCGTGGATCAGTCCGAACAGGCCCTCATCGAACGCTGGCGCACAGGCGATGCGGCGGCTTTTGCCGCGATCATCGAAGGCCATCAGCGCGTCATCTTCGGCTTTCTGCGTGCCCGGCTGGCGCAGGTCTCCGACGCCGAGGACATGACGCAGGAAGTGTTTCTCCGCTTCCACATGGCCCAGGCCCGGTTCGATTCCGGCTCGATGATCCGGCCGTGGTTGCTGGGCATTGCGCGGAACCTGCTGCGGGAACATGTCCGGTCGGTCCATCGCCGCAAAGAAATCGCCTGGACCGAACTCTGCCTCGATTTGGAATCGGTCTTGCCGCTCGACGCCGCGGGGACGGACGAGGCGCTGACGCATTTGCCTCACTGTTTAGATGGCTTAGGCCCCAGTGCCCGGCAGGCCGTGGAATTGAAATATCGCAGCGATCAGAAACTGTCGGAGATTGGCCGGCATCTGCATCGCAGCGAAGGGGCCGTCAAATTGCTGGTGCATCGCGCCCGGCAGGCGTTACGCGATTGTCTCGATCAGAAAATCAAAGCGGCATCACGCATATGACCGATCCCGACTTGATCCGTTTGATACAAGAGCGTTCGCCGGAGGAATGGACCCCGGCCGAACTGGCGGAACTCAAAGTTCGCTGCGCCGAGGCTCCCGATGTGCGGCAGGCACTCGCCGAGCGGTTACAGTTCGATACGCATCTCGCCGGCAGCTTAGCCGACCTCGCCATCACCGTGGACACGATTCTGGAACGTGTTAAACGTAAGCAACTCTCGGCCCGTCGGCGAAAACTCGCGAACATATTGGGGCCGCTCGGTTTGATGTTGCTGTTGATTGGCTTGGGCGTTTGGTTTCAATCCACCCGCACAGCTGACCCCGCAGCCAACGAAGTTGTCGATGCCACGCATCCGGATTCGGCAGTTGCGATTATTGCTTCTGATGATGAGTCTGACGATCCATTCGCGGATGCTGTCGATGCCTTGACCGCCATCCCGGAAACTCCCATTGCCGTCGTTACCTCAGTCAAGCCCATCGTACCCGCCCCCATACCGCCGGCGGCTGAACCGGAACCGGTTGGGCCGATGGAACCGTGGACTGCGGCTTATGCCGCCAAGGCGGCAGTCTGGAATGCGGATTCGGATCAATTGCGGCTCGACTTCGCTTCCGCCGGGCATGACGATTTTCCGGAAGAAGAGGCCCGCCGCTGGTGGACGAACTTCGCCGGGCAGGCTTTCAACTGGGGACAAGACCCGGTCGCGGGGAAACGGATTGCCCGGTTTCAAGGGATGGCCGAACTCCGCCTGCCGTGGCGGGCCGACACGTTGTTGCGAATGACTCTGCTCGACTCCGCCGCCTGCGAACTCTTCTTCTGGCGCGGCAGGGAAGGAATCTCGCTCCGGTATTACACGACGCGCGAACCCCACGTCTGGGCCGCGTATCGGGTGACTCGGGACGATGTGACATCACCGGCCGTCCGGCGAATCAGCCTCCTCTCCACCGACAGCGGCGCATTCTTCCGCTCCACGCCGGGGACGTTCGACTTGCGGGTGCAGGGCGAACTGTTGGTGTTGTCGCGCGGCGGAGTGCCCCTGTTAATCGCACCGCTCGGCGGGTTGCCGGATTCCGTGGTTCTCGACGGGCAATGCCGCTTCCGGGGGATATCGGTCCATCGCTGCGAACCGCTGCCCCTGCCGGCCGCGGATCGGCATCGGCTGGCACTCGGCGGTGAGCAAGCCCCCGCGACGCTGACCTGGCAACCCACGGGGGAACTGCCGGCGATCACATCGGAACCGCTGCCCGATGGCCGAGTTCACTTCCGATGGGATTCCCGCGATCAGACCGGCACCTTGCATGCCGTGCTGCCGAAATCGGGATTGTACGAAGCGATCTTCCAGGTGGATGCCGCCGATCCGGGCACCAGTCTGTTCCTCGGCGATGCCACCGGCAAACCGCTGGCGAAACTGATGGTTCAACTCGATCAGAAATCTCAACAACCAACGCTGGCCCTCGTGCCGCTGAGCGATGTCAAAGATGTCGCCGAGTACGATCTCGCCGCCGCTCCGGTGCCGTATCTGGGAGCGGGACAATCCGTCCGGCTCGTCATCGGAATGGGAACCGTGCATGCCTGGATCAGCGGCGACGGCATCCAATGGGGGCATCTCGCCCAACTCGCCGTGCCGGAACTCAATGGCACGGCCGCGTCAATCGGCATCACCGCTTTGCCCGGTCCGCTGCCCCGATCTCTGACGCTGCGTTCGCTCGCGGTGCGAGAGCTTTCCGGTCTGACGGCGTTGGCGGATGCCGTGCTCCTCGAAAAAGTTCCGGCATACGCGCCGGAGGAACTGGCCGACGAATCGTTGTGGATGCACCGTTCGCTCGCCGCCTTGCCGGTGGGGGCCGAGCCGACGGTCTGGCTTGATACCTGTGCCGTGCAGGCGCTGCAGCGCGGCGCGCAACGGGAATTCGGCGGGACGTTGATCCGGCGTTTGCTGGACGGCGCGTCGACACCGGACGCCGATCCCGATCGGCTCTTGGCCGCGCTGCGGGATGCCGCGCTGCTCATGGATGTTTCCGACGAAGCCCGCGCGCGGCTGCTCGCCGAGCGCTTGCAAACAATGGGCCTGGAGCAACTGGAACGAGGAGCCATTCGCCCGTCGCGGAAACTGCGCGCGTCGTGGATGCAACTGCCGATCTGGACGATTTCCCCCGTTAAGTCGCCGCTGGATCGGCTGGTGCGCAATGAACTGACGGCGGCGATTTCCCGCAACGATTGGAAGTCCGCCTCGTTTCTCGCGGCGGAAAGTCAGTTCTGGAATCACGCCACCATCCCGGCGACGCCGCTGGTGGAATCGGCTCAAGCGCTGGATCGGCTCGCTGTCTGGGTGCGGGCGATGACGGCCGATCAGCAGGTGGGCGCGGCCGGCGGCGACGGGGCGTTGCCGTTGACGTACCGCCACCCACTCGTCCAGCAGTTCAACAAGGAAGGCTACAATCTGCGGGCGGAACTCGATGCGGCGCTCAACAGCCAGGCGTTCGACGATGCCTGCCGGTTGGTGACATCACTCGGCTCGGAAGAAGCCGATGGCTTGCTGCCCGATCTGCGCGATCGGCAGTTGTTCGTCTCGATGCCGACCGCCATCCTCACGGCGTTACGCGACTACCCCGAGTTCGGCACGGCCATGAATCGCGGACAGGGAGACTCCGGGCTGGTCAAAGTTCGACAAGCGATGGCCGATGGCTTGGTCGACGTCATCCGCGCGGCGACTGTGCAATTTCTGGGGACTCCTGCCGCAGCCGAGGCGCGCCAGTGGCTGGGGGATCGGGAACTTGCGGCTGGGAAATTCTCGGAAGCGGAAGCCCATTACCGCTTCGCCCTCGATTCCGCATCGCTGGAACAGGTCGCCGACTTGAAGCCGCGATTGTTCCTCGCCGAAGCCTGGAGCGGCAAACCGCCCGGAAACAGTATCGCGGAACAGCTCGCCGGCGATTTCAACCTGAACGGCCGGCTGATCTCCCCCCCCGAATTCGCCGCCCTCCTGCAAGAAGCGCGCACCAGCCACAACCATCCCCCACCCGCCTCCACCATGCTTGCAGGTTCGCAGCCCCCCATCGCACCCGCCGGTTACAAACTCGAACCCCGTGGGCAGTTCGACGGCCATTCGGGCAATAACCCCGGCCGCAGTGAATTCCGCTTCGGCGATCCGTTCGGCAAACAACTCAGTTATGCCGTCGACGACAAGCTCGTCTATCTCAGTAACCGGTTTCAAGTCAACGCTTACGACCCAGCGAGCGGACAGGTGAAGTGGGCACAGGGCGTCGGCAGCGAGCAGGGCGAGGCGTACGATTTCGCCTTCCACACGATGCGGCCGCTGCTCCACCGCGAGTTCGTGTTCGTCCGCCGTCTGACGCGGGCCGGCGCGGAATTGTGCTGCCTGAAAAAATCGGATGGCACCATCGTCTGGAAACAAAAACCGCTGACGCATGTCCTGACCGACCCCGTGATCTGGCAGGGCGAATTGTGTGCGCTGATCGGTGGGAAAATCGAAGACGATCAGGTGCAGGTCGAATTCGCCCGGTTCGATCTGGCGACGGGAGCCGTGCAGTCAACGCAGCCGCTGGTGAAATTCCGCGATGTCTGGAATCAGGCGATTCCCTGCGCGTGGACCGTCAGCGAACGCTGGGCCGCGTGTCAAATCGGCAATATCACGGCGTGTCTCACACCCGATGGAATCGTGCGCTGGTTGCGGAAACCGAACTGGCTGCCCGACCCGGTTGATGATCTCGCCACCGATTTCCGCGCTCCGGAACCGATTGTCCAGGGGGACCGCCTGCTGCTCGCCGCGCCGGGTTCCCGCAGCGTCGATTGCATTGATCTGCCCACTGGCCGCCTGGTCTGGCGGACTGTGCTGCCCGAGCTGCGCGGCATTCGCGGCTTGAGTTCCTCGCGGCTGGTGGTCGATGTCGGCGATGGGCTGTGGGGCCTCGATCCGGTGCAGGGCGATGTTATCTGGCGGAAGCCGCTGGGGACGGTCCTCGAAGCTTGGGCTGTGGATGACAAGACGATTCTGTGTGCCCGCCGCGGCCGCGCGCTGACGCCTCAACATCGGCCGAGTCTTGTCTGGCTGGAAACGGAAACCGGCCGCGAACTCGCCCAGACACAACTCGAAACCACCGACCGCGAAGACTGGCAACTCGGGCCGATGGTCCCCGTCGCCGGGAAAGTCTGGCTGCTGGGGGGCAGCGGTTGGAAAGATCACAAACGCGAAGTGCTGGAACTGGTCGCCGTCACGGCCCAGGCCCCGGCACCGTTTGTCGATTTCGCCTTGAAGCACTGGGCCGCCGACTTGGTCGATGCCGACCGTCACGGTTTCGCCTCGGTCTTGCCGACGTGGTGGCCGCCGAGCGATTACAAAAGCCGCTGGCAATTTGTGCCGGGCGATGTCCGCGGCGAAACGCGTCTCATGATCAGCCGCACGGGCGAGAATCAGCAGCCGACGTGGTTGACCTCGAAACTGCAGATTCCCGTCGTGCCAAGTTCGCTCCATTTCCGCGTCGCCAATCAGCCCGGACAGAAATGGCGTTTGGTGGTACGCATCGACAGCGAGACGGTGATGGACCGTGTGCTGGACGATGCCGCGACGAGCAACAACTGGCAGGATGTCGCCGTCGATCTCGCGCCGTTCGCCGGCCGCTCGGCTCTCGCCACGGCAATGCACGGCCCCGTGGACGGCCAGCCATCGGAAGCGCTGTGGAAGCGCATCGAGCTGATCAAAAATTAAGCGGACGATCAAAGCCCGCCGATGGCATCGGCGGGACCAGTCTCTTCCCGCATCCATCGCATGCCGTTCAGTTCCGTGCCACGCCCACGCGCTTCGCGCGGGCGTGCTTGACGCGCCAATTCACACGCCCGCGCGAAGCGCGTGGGCGTGGCACGTCGCGAAGCGAATTCTTCCCAGTTTCCTCGTAACCTCCCGCCGTTTCGGGTCAAATACCGATGTGGCAACTTCTCTGATTCGCGCACAATCCCCCCGGCGACTCGCCGGGGGCTCAGACGAAACCCTATGCACTCTTGGCGCTATTTTCGAGTGGGCCTGATCGCGGCGCTGATGGCCGGCGTTTCGGTGCCGCGCGCCGTCGCGCAGGGGGAATGGGAGATCACGCCCGCCAGTGAACAGGCGCTCGACCGGGGTCTGGCGTGGCTGGCGAAAAATCAGGGCCGCGAGGGGAACTGGGAATCGAACGACCTGGGCCTCGTCAGCCTGGGGGCGATGGCGTTTCTGTCGGCCGGGCATCTGCCGGGGCGCGGCAAATATGGCGACAACGTCGACCGGGCGCTGCAATATGTCGTCAAGAACTCGAAGCCTTCGGGGTTGCTCAATGCAGCCGATGGCCAGCGCGATATGTACAACCACGGCCTCTCGGCGTTCGTGCTGGGGCAGGCCTATGGCATGACAGACGACCCGCAACTCGGCAAGGTCCTGGAGAAATCGCTCAAGCTGATTGCCAATACGCAATGCGACGACGGCGGCTGGGATTATCGCGCGAAACGGCAACCCCACGGGCACGACTTAAGCCTCGCCGTCATGCAGGCCAAAGCGCTCCGCAGCGCGGTCGACAGCGGCTTTGAAGTCCGCAACGATGTCATCCGGCTCGCGATTCAAAGCGTCCGGCAACACTACAAAGCGGAAAGCGGCGCGAAGGGGACCGACGAACTCGCACGCCAGGGGCCGGGACAATTCACGTACGATGGCCATCGCGGCACCGTGGCGATGGCAGCCTGCGGCGTCGTTTGCCTGCAGGAATTCGGTCAGTACGACGACTGGCGAATCCCCAAAAACATGGACGCCATTTCCAAGGAAGTTTCCCGCGAGGTGATGCGGCTCTCCGCCACCAAAGGGACCGGCGAAGTCCCCTTCGACGCTTACACGCTGTACTACGTCGGCCAGGCGATTTACCAGGTCGGCGGCACCACCTGGAAGACCGATTATCCACCCCTGCGCGACACGCTCGTGCAATCGCAAATTCGCAAACCGGAAGCGCCGGGGGAAGACGGTGCCTGGCGCGATACCCGCTGGGTGCATGGCAAACCGGGCCAGCTTTACGGGACATCCGTGGCCTGTTTTCTACTGGCGATTCCCAACCGCTATCTGCCCATTTTGCAAGAAGGCAAAATCCAGGCGCTCCGCGAGCAGGTGTCGGGGAAATAACAAATCCCGCGGAACAAACACCTCTTCAAACGCCTAATACCTAACGCCGAATCCCTATCGCCTTTACCAAATCGAGATCACCCTCATCTCATGCTGAGCTTTGAAACATCACTGTTCGCGTTCGCCGGGGTGCTCGCCGCCGCCGGGCCGATCGTGATCCATCTGCTCAATCGGCGGAAGTTCCGGCCGATTCAGTGGGCGGCGATGGACTTTCTGAAGCAGGCGCTCGAACGCAACAAGCGTGTGCTTCATCTGCGCGATCTGATTCTGCTCGCGCTGCGTGTGCTGGCGGTGCTGCTGTTCGGTCTCACGCTGGCCCGGCCCTTTTATCGCGGCTCGGCATGGGGGGCGATCTGGCATGGGGGCTGGCTGGCGATCGGTGTGCTGGCGCTGTTCGGCGCGGCGATCTGGGGCGTCATCGCGGCCGAGACAACTCGGCAGAAATGGACCGCGGCGGCCATCGGCATGTTGGCGGGCGTCATCGCTTTATGGAGTGGAGCCGGGTTGTGGCAAAGTTCCACGTCGGACACGGTCGCCGCCGGTTCCCGCCAGCAACCGGTGCATGCGGTGCTGCTGATTGACAACAGCCGCAGCCTGGGGACGGAAGAGGTCGGCACACTGTTGTTGGAGCAAGCCAAGACGAAGGCCCGCGAATTTCTCACGAACCTGCCGGCTGACAGCCGCCTGACCGTGATTCCCCTCGCTGGTTCCGAAGAGGCGTTCACGCTGGATGCTTACCGCCATCGCGAAGAGATGGAGAAGTCGGTGGAGCGGTTGTCGCTGGTTGATACGCACGGCAATTTGCGGCGGGGGCTGGAGCTGGCGGTGCAGGCGTGCCAGCAGGTGACGGAACTGCCGACGAAGCGAGTCGTGCTGTTGACCGATCTCCAGCAGAGCGAATTTCAAGACACCGATTGGGGCGACCTGGTCGAGCCGTTGGGGGGCTTGCAGATTGTGCCCGTCTCGGCTGAGCGGCCGGCAAATGTCTGGCTGTCGTCGTTTGAACTGGAAGATGGATTGGCCGGCGTCGAAGCACCATGCCGATTTCTCGCCCGGCTCGAATCATCCGGCGGGGAAAGCTCGGCGTCGGTGTTGATCCGACTCTCCATCGATGGCAGTGAAGTCGCCAGTCAAACAGTCGACCTGTCGCCCGGCCAGTCGCGCGAAGTGGAATTCACGCATCAGCTCGATGGCGGTGCCGATCCCGCCCGCGTCAGCTTTTCGCTCGCCACGTTGGAATTGCAATCGGATCACCCGGCCGAGGATCAATTAACGGCCGACAACACGCGTGCGCTGGTCATTCCCGTCGTCGCCGCGCTGCCGGTGGTGTTCGTGGATGAATACGGCGCTGACGAAGATTTGAGCAAGAATCGCGTGGGCGAAACGTATGCCCTGCGGCATCTGCTGGCACCGAAAACCGCCGGGGAACTCGATCAGCGGCATCTGATCCGCGTGATTCATCTGCGTGCCGATCAACTGACGGAAGAAGTCCTCAGCACGGCTCGGCTGGTGGTGATGGCGGGCTTGGAGCGGCCGGAGTTCAATGTGCCGCTGCTGCGGGAATTCGTGCAGCAGGGTGGCCCCGTGGTCATTCTCGCCGGCGGTCGGTTCGACCCGGCGGCGTGGCAATCGCAGGCGTGGCTGGAGGGCCGGGGGATTCTGCCCGCGCCGCTGAAACCGGAAGCCTATGGCGTGACGCCGAACGAATCGCCCGAGCGGCTCGCCCCGTTCTTCGCCGACTTCGCCACCATGGAGCACGATTTTTTCCAGATCGAACAGGAAGACCCGGAGCAACTAACATCGCTGTTTGAATCGACCCCCTTCTTCAAAGCGATCCAGCCCGACCTGGCCGCGGCGACTTTAACCACGCTACGCGACGCCGACATTCAGCGGCTGACGACCGAGAAAACCTTTCTGACGGAGTACGCCGCCCGCCGGCAACAGCAGGAATCGCGCAGCCGGACCGGTTCGCCCGCCGAAGTGGCGGCTCAGGAAGACGACGAACGGCGGTATCGCGAATTGGAACCCGGCTGGTGGTTATGGCGTTCCGCGCTGCCGCTGGTGGATCGTAGCGTGTCGCCGGCGGTGCTGGCGGAACGTCAACAGCCGCATGCGCTGGCGATGTTCAAAGGGCTGGAGATTCCGTTTGTGGTGGATCGCCGACTGGGTGCGGGCCGCGTGGTGCTGATTTCCACCGGCGTCACGTCAGACTGGAACCTGATGCGGGCCTCTGGGGCGATGTACGTTTTCCATCGCATCATTTCCGGGTTGATCGAAGAAACACTGCCCGGGCGAAACCTCGATGCCGGGGGCCGATTGTCGGTTGCCGTCCCCCGTCAGAGCGATGTGAAGTACGTCCTGACGCGGCCCTCGGGACACAAAGAAACGCTGCCGATCGAGGCACTTGCGGCCGATGTTTCCGGCGTGCAGGTTCGTGCGCCGCTGCGGAGCGGCCCGTATCGGATCGTGGCGGAACAGACGAATCCCCAAGCCGAGGCGGAAACTCCGTCGCAGTCGAAACTTGATGAATGGCTGTTCGCGGTGAATGGGCCGGTCAGCGAATCGGATTTGACACGCATCACTGCGGAACAATTGACGAAAACCATCGACCGCGACGACGTGCGGATTCTTGGCGTCCATGAAACGATTGATCTGCAAGGGGGCAGCCGGCGCGGACAGGGCTTGTGGCATGACTGCCTGCTCGCCGCGCTAGTGGTGCTGCTCGGCGAGATGGTGCTGCTCGGCTGGCCGGCATTCAGCCGAAAGGAGGCGGCATGAACCTGTCGCATCTGCTCGGCCGTCTGTTCGGTTACGACGATGTTTCCCGCATCGAAAGTTGGCGGGGATCGTTCGGCTCGGTCTGGGCGCACGAAACGCCCGCGCTGGTGGCATTCTTATGCCTGGCAGTGACGGCGTTCGCCTTCGTCTTCTATCTGCGCGGTCAAAAGCGCGGGCATGTGCCGACACGGTTATGGCTCGCCGGCTTGCGGGCAACCGTTCTCTCACTCATCGTGCTGATTCTCGCCGATCCGATCCTCGAACTGACGCTGGTCTCGCGACCGAAACCCGTGCTGTGGATGCTGTTCGACGGCACCGACAGCATGTCGATTCCCGATGAACTTTCCACGGCGGAAGCTGAGTCGATCCAGTCGGCCGTTGATTACAAACAGTTTGTCGCGCAACCAACCGGGGTTATTACAGAGAACCCTCCTCGCGGTGATTACATTCGCGCCTGGTTGACGCGGACCGAGGGGAACGCCCTGGCCCCTTTGACGGAAAAGTTTGACGTGAAAGCCTTTGCATTTCAGGACACCGACGGCGTGCGGAATCTGCTGGCTCAGGACGACGCGGTCACCACGACCGACAACGCCTCGGCCGTGGAACTCGGCGTGCGCATCAATCGCGCCTGGAAGACCGACGGCTCCGTCACGGCGCTCGGCGAAGCACTGAACGATCTCGCGTCGCGACATGCCTCCGACAATCTCGCGGGCGTAGTCGTGTTCAGCGATTTCGATCAGAATTCCGGCTCGGCACCAATTTCGGCCGCGCGAAAACTCGGCGTGCCGGTCTTCACCGTCGGCGTCGGCCCCCTCAGCGCGGTCGATCTCAGCGTCGACTTGCTGGCCCCGCCGACGATGAAAGCCGCCGAGGCATCGACCGTCAGCGTCACCATCCGGCAGCGTGAAGTCGAATCGCGGTCGCTCGAAGTCCGGTTGTTTGTGCGTTCCACAGGCACCGGTGATCAAGAAAAATTTCAGCGAGTTCCGGTCGGCGTGCAGAACGTAACACTCAATGGCAGCACGGCATCGCTGGAGTTCCCTTACACCCCCACCGAACCGGGACCGCTGGCCTTCGAGGCCGAAATCGATCCGCTGGCGGGCGAAGTTGTTGTCGAGAACAACCGGGCCGAACGCGATGTCACGGTCATCGACGATTTCCTGCGGCTGCTGTATGTCGAATATGAACCGACGTGGGAATGGCGTTTCATCAAAGAAGTGTTCCATCGCGACAAACTCGTCGGCATGCGCGGCTTCCGCACCTTCCTGCGCTCGGCCGACCCGACGGTCCGCGAGACGAATGAACTCTTCGTGCCCGGTTTAACATTGCCACGCAGTGAGTTCTTTCAGTCGGATGTGATCTTCCTGGGCGACATGCCGGCGACGGCGCTCAGCAATCGCTTTTGTGAAATGACCAAGGAATTCGTCAGCCAGTTCGGCGGCGGTCTGGTGGTGATCGCCGGCCCGCGTTTCGGACCGGCTCAACTCGCTTCGACACCGCTGGCCGACATGCTGCCGGTGGTTGTCAGCCCCGATCTGCCTCGCAAAGACGGTGCCGAGTTCCGGTTGCAACTCACGCCGTTGTCGCAGCAGTACGATTTCATGCGGCTCGGCGGCGGGGAATCGCTGGATAACCTCAAAGCCTGGAACAACCTCGGTAAGTTGTCGTGGTATCAGCCCGTGCTGCGGCCGGAATCGCGCTCCACAACGGTGCTGGCCGAACATGCGACCGATCTGTGTGCCGATGGGAAAACAAAACAGCCGTTGATCGCTGTGCGAAAATACGGACGCGGGGAAGTCGTCTACATCGGCTTCAACGAAATGTGGCGGCTGCGGCGGATGTATGGCGAAGAATACTACCGCCAGTTCTGGGGACAGATGATCTACCGATTGGGTCTCAGTCATGCCTTGGGGAGTCACAAGCGGTTCGTCGTGCGGACCGACAAGCAGACTTACCGTGCCGGCGAGATGGCGCTGGTGACAGTGGAAGCGTTCGACAAGGACTTTCAGCCGCTGAAGGAAAGCGACTTGCCGGACGGGCGGTTGTCGGCCGAGTTGACGGTCCCCGATCGCGACGGTTCGGCCGATCGTGTCCGCTCACTTGCCGTGCCCCAGTTGCGGCAAGGGGTGTTCGAGGTTCGCGTGCCGGTGAGTGACGCCGGCGAATACCGTCTGCGGGTGAACGATCCGATCAATCAGGATCATGCGGAGATCAACTTCGAGGTGTCCGGCTTATCAGTGGAACGCCGGTCGGCGGTGCGCAACGCCGCGCTGCAGCGCACCCTGGCGGCGGAAACGGGGGGCAAGGCCTACGACCTGACGACCCTCTCGACATTCCCAGACGACTTCGATCCGCCGCGGCGCGAGGAACACACGGTCGATGTGCTGCCGCTGTGGAGCACGTGGCTGTCGTTCGGCGTGGTGATCGGGTTGATGCTCCTGGAATGGTTTCTCCGAAAACAGGTGAACCTGGCGTGAGCGGCAAACTGACCATCCTCCGAGACCGATTGCAGACGCTGCAAACGCGCCGCGCGGCCGTGCGCTGGGGGGAGGCGGCGTGCGCGCTGGTGCTCGTGATGCTGGCCGGTTGGGCCGCGGCGTTTTTGTGCGACTGGTCGCTGCGCCTGCCATTCGCCATCCGCGCGCTGGTGCTGATCGGCTGGCTGGCGGCGCTCGTGTGGGCCGTGCGCCGTCATGTGTGGCCAGCAGTGACGCAGCGCGAGACGGTGGAAGACCTGGCACTCATCGTGGAACGCCGGCATCAGATCGACAGCGATCTGATCGGTGCGCTGCAGTTTGAATCAGCCGCCGCGACTGCCACGGCGAACCCGTGGGGATCGCCACGATTGACCACGGCGGTCATCGACTATGTCGCCGAGTTCAGTCCCTCGTTGAATGTGTTTGAGGGCTTCACTTATGAGAAGCTGCCGCGCCGGCTCACGATTCTGGGCAGCGTGTTGTTGATGATTCTGATCGCATCGGTCGTGTTTCCCGCCGAGGTGAGCGCGTTCTGGAATCGGTTCTGGCTGGGATCGGGCCGGTATCCGTCGCGCACCGTGATTTCAGAATTGATCGTCAATCAGCAGCCGATCGCTGTCATTTTCGACGGCCAGCCGCGCACCATCAACGTGCCGCAGGGAACGTCACTGGTGGTGGAACTGGTCTGCACCGGCGAACTGCCCCCGCGCGGCAGTGTGCGGTTGAAATCACTGGGCGACGGGGCGGAAACGGAATTCGAGTTGAAGCCGGCGGGAGAAGATCGGCCGGGACGCTATCAGGTCGAACATCCGCTGCCGTCGTCGGACTTCACGTTGCAGGCGTTCGCCGGCGACACCTGGTCGGACCCGCTGACCGTGCGCGTGGTGTTGTTACCGGTGGTCGATGCGGTTTGGACCGTGACGCCGCCGAGCTATGCCGCCGCGGCCGACCCGACGGCACCGAGCGCCACGGCCCGTTATCTCTCGTTGCTGGAAGGTTCGCGGTTGCAGTTGTCGGTGCGAGGGACGAATAAGCGCCTCGCCAAGGTGGAACTCCATTGGGACGACAGCGTGATCCCGCTCGTCACCACCGATCAGGAGGCGACCTGGACTTTGCCCGCAGATTCACCGTTGTCGGCCGTGCGTTCGAGCGGGAGTTACGAATTGCATGTGGTCGATGTGGACGACTTATCGCTGACGCCGCCGATCGCCGGCAGCATCCGTTTGAAACCGGACCGCGCTCCGCGGGTCGTCTCTGGCGTGCTGACGAAACTCGTGATGCCGACCGCGAAGCCGAAGCTCGTGTTCGCGGCGACGGACGATTACGGCTTGTCGGAGATTCGGCTCGAAGTCGAAATTCAGCGCGAGGCGGGGGAATCGGTGACGCAGACGAAATCACTGAAACGGATGACGGACGGGGGCGCTCCGCTACCGGCCGTTTATCGCGACGAAGTTCGGCTCGATCTGTCGCCGTACAAATTGGAAAAAGGGGATGAACTGCGGCTGACGGTGGAAGCTGTCGACGCGCGGGGCGGCCTGGAACCGAAAGCTGGCCGCAGCGAACCGTTGGTGCTGAAAGTCACGGACCGCAGCGGCATTCTCGCCGGCTTGAACGAATCGGATCAGGTCACCGTCAAACAGTTGGATGCGATTATTCAACGCGAACTCGGAATCGGAGGAGACAAACGATGAACGCCGTTCGCTTCGGAATCTTGTTGACAGTGTGCGCGATATTCGGAGGAGAATCCGTATCCGCGCAGGTGCTCGACCCGGCCGCATTGCAGCGCAAGCAGGAAGATCAGCAACGGGCGAAAGCCATGACCCGCGAGTTGCTCAACGGCGTGCTCGATCTGCAACTGCGTCAACTGGAGGAGAACGATCTGACCGACCTGGATGTGTATCAGGAAATCCAGTTGATGCGCGGTCATTTGAATGAAATCATCGACGCCGAGATGAGCAAGGTGGTCGATCTCCTGGCCTCCGCGCAGCAGATGTCGCCTGAGGAACGCGAGACGGCATTCGTCGATGCCCGTAAGATGATTCGGACCATCGTACTGACCTTGTCGGCCGAACGGCAGAATCTGCTCCGGCGGTTGAAAGTCGCGGAACTCGCCGAGCAAGTCCGCCGGCTGATCACCCTGGAAACCCGCGTGCAGACCGCGACCCGCCAGTTGCCGCAGGAAGCCAAGACGCGCCAGCAACCCCTCACGGTGAAGGCGGTGGAAGACCAGCGCGACGTGAAGGAACTGTTCCTGCTGTTGGTCGATACCATGACCGATGTCCGCACCTGGGGCGGGGCCTTGTCGCAGTCAGCCGCCGACGGTTTGAAGCTGCTGAAAGTCGCGGATGTTGGCCGGCAACTCGACGAGGCGGGGCAGAGTTTGCAGCAAACGCAATACACCGTCGCCGTAGAACGTCAGGAGTCGGCCCTCAAAGGTTTGCGAGAACTGTTGAAACTCCTGCAGCGCACGCAAGGCGTGATCGGGACGGAGAATCAGGCTATGGTCAGCAAGTTGCAGGAACTGACCCGTCAGCAGCAGGCGGTGCGGGAAGAGACGCGACAACTGAGCGATGCGGAGCGGACGCCGGAGAAAATCGTCGAGCAGCAGGCGAAGATTCAGAATGAACTCGACCGGTTGGATAACGCCGTCGAACAGCAGCCCACGGCTCAGGCGCATCTGGAGCAAGCCCAGCAGGCCGCAGCCGAAGCCACGGCGAAGCTTTTCGAGAACGCGCCCGAGGAAGCCGCGGCGGAACAAACCAAAGTGCTTGGCCATCTGGCGGCGCTGGAAGCGGCGCTGAATGAATCGGCACCGGCCGCGGCGCAGGAACAAAGTGCCGCCGAGTTGGCCCAGCGCGTGCGGGAGTTGCAGGCCGTGCAACAACAATTGGCGCAAGCGGAAGCGAAACAAACGGCGGCCGAGGAGCAGTCGGCCACGAACGCACAAGCCGCGGCGCAACCGCAAGCCGAAGTCGCCGCCGCGGTCGAACAGGCGATGAAGCAAGACAAACTCCCCGAGGCGGTCGCGAGTCGATTGGAGGATGCGAAAGCCGCGGCGCAGGCAGCGGCGCAGACCTTGACTCAAGCCCCTGCCGAACCGGCCAAACGACCGGAGCGGGAAGCGTTGAAACGCGCGGACAGCGCGTTGGACCGCGCGCAAGCGGCCGTGGAAGCTGCCCTGGCGGAAGCGGAACTCAAACAGGCGACGGTGGCCATCGGCGAACTGGCCCGCGCCGCCGAAGTGCTGGAACGGGCCGCGGCGGAAGAGCGCCAGTTGCAGGACTCCGCCGAGAAAGCTGCCGGCGAATCGGATGCTTCTGAAATGGCGGAAGCAGCCCGCACGACTGCCGAACAGCAGCAGACTGTGGCCGCCGTCGCGGAGAAGGTCGCCGCCGGATTGAAGGAGACATCCCCCGCTGCTGCGGAAACGGTGCAGCAAGGGGCAAAGGCTGCACAGCAGGCTCAGCAAGCGGCGGCTCAAGCAGCCGCGCAGGCTCCGACCTCTCAGGCCGAAGCACAGAAAATGGCGGAGGCCGCAGCCGAGCAAGCCGCTGCCGCTGCGGAAAAGTTTGCCGCCGCCGCGCAGCAGTTGCGGAAAGAAATCGCCACAGCCGCCGCCGCGCTGGCGGAAGACGCTGCCGCCCAAGTTGAAAAGCTGACCGTCGCCCGAGGTGATCTGGAAGAGGCTTTGGATCAGGCAGGCGACGCGCCGACGAATCGCTGGGAGCAGTTGCAGCAGGCGCAGGCGAAAGTCGCGGAAGCGGCGCAGCAGCAACTGATCGCCGCCGGGAAACCGGAAGCGGCGCAGGCGATGAAACTGGCGGAGCAAATTGCCGCCGCGGCGAAAGCGCAGGACATGGCGGGCGAAACGGCACAGATGGCGTTGGAGTCCGACTCGATCTCGCCGTTGCAGGCCGCCGTCGAACAGCAGGCCGCGATTGAACAAGCCGAGCAAGCCGCTGCCACGGCCGCAGCGCGTCCGCAACCGGCAGCAGGCCCCGACAAGCCAGCCGCAACTCCTGATCCGCTTGCCAAAGCGTTGCAGGAGGCGCAAGCCGCCGCGGCGATTGCGGCCAAAAATCTGGTCGACGGCAACGAGCAGGCGGCGAAGTCGGCCCAGCAGACGGCGAAGTCGGCATTGCAAAACGCCTTGGAACTCGCCAAGGCGGAAATGAAACAAGCGATCGACAAACCGGCCGAGGCGCTGCCCGATGCCGCCGCGCAAGCCAAGGCCAATCAAACGACGGAAGCGGCTCAGAAACTGGCAGCCGAAGATGCACCGCAGGCGAACGCCGCGCTGAATGAAGCGATCGCCGCCGGAGAACAGGCGCGGGACGCCATCACCGCCGACCGCCGTGATGACGCCGCCCCGGCGCAGAAGAACTCGTTGGCGGCGCTCGAGAAGGCGGGCGCGGAAATCGCCGCAGCGATGGACAAACTCTCCGACGACCAGCGGCAGGATCTGGGGAAACAGGCCGACCGCGCCGAAGAACTTGCCGAGCAGGCGGGTGATCTCGATTTGGGGACGGCCGAGGCTTTGGAGGCCGCGCAAGCCGCAGCTCGGCAGGGGGCGCAGAAAAATATGTCGCCCCGGCAGCGGAATCAAGCTGCCGAGCGTGCGCAGCGCAATCTGGAACGGGCTGCTGCGAATCTGGTCACGAAGGAACAGGCCGTACGCCGCGATCAAGCCGTGGCCGATGCCGTGGCCGAACTCGCTGAGGAACAGCAAGCGGCGGCGGAGCAGATCGACGAGAATCGTGACGATGTCGCCGAGCCGAGTGCGGCGGAAGCGCTGGCCGAGGCGACGCGTAAGTTCGCGGAGACTCAAGCGGCAATTGGCGAAGGGGCGGTGGAACTTTCCGGTCAGAACGAAGTGGCGAACATGCCGCTGCGTGAAGCGCTGGAA
>Ga0105047_10001129_pt1 | contig 47172 bp, 39 predicted proteins | sample MAT04_FD_78384 | JGI IMG/M metagenome (GOLD analysis project Ga0105047, IMG submission 78384) | Freshwater microbial communities from Lake Fryxell liftoff mats and glacier meltwater in Antarctica - MAT-04 (megahit assembly) | ecosystem: Environmental > Aquatic > Freshwater > Ice > Liftoff...
TAAGTGCCAGGTAAGATTTTGACCGTATCTCCGGCTGCCAGCGTGTTTGCTGCTTTTTGGAGGGTGCGCCAGGGTTGCGACTGAGTGCCTGGGTAAGAATCGCTGCCAGACAACGACACGTAATAAGCATGTATACCTATCTCGAACCCAGGTTTGGCCACTGTTGGAATAAATACCCGGGTAGTCCCCGTAGCAGTACTTTGGGATGTGCTATTGGGTGCATCGGCAGTGGGTGGAAAGTCCGGGGGCGGCAGCGGGCCGATCTGTGTACTCGCCGTAACAGGTGTGGCGATTTGCGTTTTTTGTTCGGGGTTTGTAGAATTGGTTCCATTTTGAGCGAAAACACAACTTGTGGGGATCAGTACCACGCATAATAAAATGGCAACCGTTACCGGAAATTTAAATCTATCCATAACTCTCCTTGAATAAGCGAAGGTTTTTATAAATTTGACAATATCAGGGAACGTGTCGAAAATTTACCCAGTTTCGACTTGAGCACTTGGATCCTAACTCGGTTACGTTTTTTATGCTTGACTATCTACCTAACAAAAATGTAAGGGCGGTAGAACATTTTATTTTATATAGTATATTTACAGATGGGCTGAGGTATGGTATTAAAAAGCGATGGGATAATTATCTCAAGGTGTCATTCCCTACCTGTCTTCGGCATGTTTCATCTTGAACGAATTTGAATATGTCAAGTATAGAAATGATCTCTACGAAGGCATTGTTTATGCAAGCAGACAGAATATAATGATGGATGGAGTAACCGAAAGAGTGAGCCATCACTATTACACAAAAGACCTAAAACTATCCGAGAATTATTTCTTTGGTATTTTTTTTGGATAGAATCTTAATAAATACAGACGCAATTTTGGACCCAAGAACCAATCGTGAATAAAAACCGCTCCGTAATACCCATCAATGAAAAAGAGTTAATATATCGAAGCATTTTCGATTCCACTGCCGACGGTTTGATCATTACAGATTTGGAATCCGGTATCGTGATGGAGGCAAATTCCACCGCCTGCCAGATGCACGGCTACTCACGCCAGGAATTCATCGGAATGCCTCTATCAGAATTCATAAACCCCGACAATCAATATCTCTTTACTGAGTATGCCCGGATTTTTCTATCAGGAGGCGTGTTTGATACCCGGGTGCAACACGTGCGCCGGGATGGCTCAACCTTTTACGCCGAATGGCGCGGGACAGTGTTCACATATCAGGACCAATCGTGCTTTTTATACGTTGTCCGTGATATCAGCATCCGGATTCGGACTGAACAGTATCTTCACCAACTGATCGAAACACACTCGCAAGAGCAGGCCAAGTTGTTAGATATTTCTCACTCATTGGCATCTACATTGGAATTTAACCCGGGTTTGATCCTCGATCAATTACACGAGATTATTGAGTATACCCATGGCGGGCTGTTTGCACTGGAAGCCTCTGCCCTGGTTATGCAGGCAATGCGCGGAGGGCTACAATTTGATCTATCAAAGGAAATTCGCATCCAACTGAAGGAACCGCAAACGATAGAGACCCTGTTCAACAGCCACCGCTGCACTCTCATCGCCAATGTGTGGGATGATAGCCCCCAGGCACAATTTTTACGCCTGCTGTTGGATGATGGCTCCCGCATATTGCTCGAAGGGATGCAGTCATGGATGTGGGTGCCGCTGGTAGTAAAAGATCGGATTATTGGCGGGATTGGGATGGCTCACGAGAAACAGAATTTTTTTACGTCTCATCACGCCGACCTGGCACTTAGCGCAGCCAATCAGGCCGCAATCACGATCGTCAACGTGGAATTATATGAACGTGCAAAAACGCTGGCCGTGTTTGAAGAACGACAGCGCATTGCACGCAACCTGCACGATGCCGTCAACCAATCACTTTTCTCCGCCGGCCTGATCGCCGAGGTTCTGCCGCGTTTATGGGAAAAGGATCAGGAGGAGGCTCGCCAATCAATCCAAGACTTACTTCATCTGACACGCGGCGCCCAGGCCGAAATGCGCGGGCTTCTGGCAGAACTGAGGCCCTCGACGTTGACCGATTCAAACCTGGGCGACCTGTTACACCAGTTGGCAAATGGGTTTATCGGGCGGACGAATGTCCAGGCTACTGTTATAATCGAGAAGGATTTCGTTCTCCCTGCCGATGTACAAATCACTTTCTACCGGGTGTGCCAGGAAGCGCTTCTAAACATCACCAAACACGCCAAAGCTCATCACGTAGAGTTGGCGCTGAGACAGGAAGATGCGCAAGTCTTTATGTCTATTCACGATGACGGGCAGGGAATTAATGTCATCGCACCGAAACAACAAACTTCTGGCCACTATGGCTTAGCTATGATGAAGGAACGTGCGCAAGCAGTAGGAGCGCAGTTCCTCATTAATAGCCAGCCTGGTCAGGGCACAGAAATCATCCTTCTTTGGACCAAAACTTATAACCAGGAGTACACATGACAGTAGCATCTTCTCGCCCCATTCGAGTCATGCTGGTTGACGATCATTTGATGGTTCGCCGCGGTCTGGCAACTTTTTTGAAAGTTTTTAATGATATGGAAATGGTAGGCGAAGCGGAAAACGGCGAAGATGCCGTCCAACTCTGTGCGAAAATCTTGCCGGATGTGATCCTTATGGATATGAAACTGCCAAACATGGATGGATTAAGTGCGACTCGCCTCATCCGCCAGCAGTTTCCGCAAATCCAGGTCATCGCGCTGAGCAGCTTTAAAGAGGGAGACCTGGTCAAGAAAGCACTGGAAGCCGGAGTAATTGGTTACCTGCTAAAAGATGCCTCAGTTGATGAACTTGCCCAGGCCATTCGTTCTGCACATTCTGGCAGAGCCACACTTTCATCCGAGGTTGCCTCATCCCTTATTCAAACTACTTTTCAAGCTCCGGCTCCCGGCCTTGACCTGACAGAACGCGAACGTGAAGTTCTCTCCCTGATGGTCAACGGGCTGAATAACAGGCAAATTGCCGCAATGCTGACCGTAAGCCCTTCCACCATTAAATCCCATGTCAGCAGCATCTTATCCAAATTAGGGGCAATCAGCCGCACAGAAGCGGTAACATTTTCGCTGCGGAACCATATCATCACCTAACACACGAAACTTCCCCCAAATGGCGGAGATAAACACTCCCCGGTCGACGGATGCGGCCGGGGAGTGTTTATTATAAAATTAAGTGCCGGCTCTTATTACATTCAGACTTTTGAAGATTTCGACTGGTTGGTATAAGAAAGGCATACGGCGCGCATGAGTGACACAACCAAAAAAACCGGACCTTTATCTGGGCTACCCCTGAGAGTGTCTGAGCTGCGTTATCGCCGCCTGTTTGAAGCGGCCCAGGATGGGATTTTAATTCTGAACGCTTTTACAGGGGCAATCACAGACGTCAATCCTTTCTTGATCAATATGTTAGGTTACTCGCGCGAAGAGTTTGTAGAAAAGAAGCTCTGGGAAGTAGGTGCATTCAGAGATATTAATCCCAGCCAGGAAGCTTTCGAAACATTGCAGGTAAATAAATATCTTCGCTGCGAAGATTTGCCACTTAAAGCGAAGGACGGTCATCTGATTCAAGTGGAATTCGTCAGCAACGTTTACATGGTTGGCGACGAAAAAGTGATTCAATGCAATATCCGCGACATCACAGATCGTAAACAAGCTCAGGCAGCCCTGATCGAAAGCCAGGCGCTCCTTCTCGAACAATCTCTCCGAGATTATTTGACGGGTTTATACAACCGGCGATATATGGAAGAAACCCTGGAGCGTGAGCTGGATCGAGCCACACGTAAACACCTTTCAATTGGCATTATTATGTTAGACATAGATGATTTTAAGCAATACAACGATATCTATGGCCATGCTGCGGGCGATGCAATCTTGCAAGCAGTGGGCAGTTTGCTGCTCAGGTATGTGCGCAGTGGGGATATTGCTTGCCGCTATGGAGGGGATGAATTCATTCTTGTCCTGCCCGATGCCTCGAGTGAAGTTGCCAGCCAACGTGCCGAACGAATATGCGACGATGTCCAATACTTACACGTCCAGGTAGAAGGGCAAACCCTTATGACAGTTACACTCTCACTGGGAGTAGCGGTCTTTCCAGAGAATGGCTCCACCAGTGCAACGATTTTAAAGGCCGCCGACAATGCCCTCTACTGCGCAAAGCATGAAGGGCGCGGGCGAGTGGTTATGGCAGCCTAAAATTCAACGTCTGATCGACCTTTATTCTCCCCCAAGTGGCGGAGACCCATACTCCCCAATCGCTGGATGTGACTGGGGAGTATTTATTGTACGATGAATTTATGACTCGCGTATATTTGGTCGATGCCCTGCCTCAAGAACGCGCTGCCCTGCGTCGCTTACTGACTGATTTGCAGTTGGATGTAGTTGGCGAAGCAGCCGATTGGCCCACCACTTTAGTTCAAGCACCAGCTTCCCGGGCAGAAATGTTGGTAGTGGATTGGGATTTACTCCCGGCTGAGCCAAGTAATGCAGTGGAAAAACTTCGACAGGCTTGCCAGGAAGTGCTGGTCATAGTCCTTATCAGCCACATGGATGTTCGTCAGCAAGCAGCAACCTCAACCGGCGCAGACGCATTTATTAGCAAAAGTGAAATGCCAGAGCGCGTGGCCAATCGCTTGCGAACGATCGCGGAGAGTATCTCTATTTCATGAAGGGGTCTTGTTGATTTGACGGACATTAAAAAACGGCGCAACAAGCTGCCCCGAGCGCCGGCACTGACTGGGATGGCTTTTTATAAGATAAGGAGCGTATCCAAACCATCGGGTTTTCAACAATCATTGATTTTCCACAGGAGAGAAAAAAAATGAAGCGGTCGCTTTTCCCAATTATGATCATATTAAGTATGTTGCTGTCTTTTTCGCTGCCATTCTATCCGGTTCAGGCCAGCCCTGCAATCGGCATTACTTCACCCGACCAGGACCAGGATGGAATTTCCAACACCATGGAAATCAATGGCTGGTACAACCAGGCTGGCGGACCCTATGTTACCAACCCCAATATGGCCGATACCGACCTGGATGGCCTTACGGATGCTCAGGAGAAGCTTTTCAATACCAATCCGCTTGACCCAAATGACCCCGGGATCTCGGTTACGTTTGAGAGCTCTTTTAAAACTTTGGAATACTACAGCCTGACAGACCCCGCTTATCTTAAAATGGTTCAGGGCGGCAATCAATATCTTTTGACACAGGGTGCGGTTATCCGGCGGGGCACTACATTTAAAATCAATGCAGTCAATTCTGGGGCCGCAGTGTTGAGCATTACCGGCAACAACATGCCCCCAACCACTCCGACGCGCAATCCGGCCCGCGGAGGATGGGATGTGACCCTACCCTTGACTGCCGCAGTTGGCGCTTATACCGCGACGATCACAAATGGCGCATGGTCGAAGAGCTTGCCGATTTACGTTATCTTTGAACTACCCACCGACCTGACCCCGGCGCAAATCAGCACATATTTATACGATGATAACCCGACCAACAAGCGCGACGAAGTGTCTGTCTGGTTTCGCGCAATCGATTGGAAATATTACAACGTCGACTCAGAAACCGAAACCCCTTGCAATCCAGGCGATCCGATTTGTTCGGCCTGGCGATACCACACGATTTCTGGCTACGCTCAGACTTTTTGGACCGAACAATTTACGAAGAACGTTCTGGTGAACTTTACCGTTCCCGCGATCCAGGGTCTGACCACTACGTACGATGCCGCTGCTGCGATCGGTGAAAAAGCTGACCAATCCGTGCGGGTTAATTTCGCCAGCGTTCAAAACAACTTTTCCAGCGCAACCCATGTCTTTTATGATGCGGTCAACAATCCATTAGCTCCCTACGGCATGACTGGTGGGGGATGCGAAACCTCGGCAGGTGTTTACACATCCATGCTGCGGTCAGCAGGCATCGCGGCCCGACCGTTCGCGTTGGATTACAACAAGACGGATGGACATGGCGAAAGTGGCAATTTTGCCCAATTTGAATACGATACTGCGGTCATGATGTGGGTACGCGGCACTACAGTTGTCCCCAACATATGGTATGCCGAGCGCAGTTTTAATGGGGACGAAGCTAAATTTCAAACCACACCCGTCTGGGCATCGGGAACAACGGGTCTTCACCTTTTAGCCGATGTCGGTATTTATTCCCCTGACACAAGCCGGTTCAAAAAGTTCTCTGACCTCTTTTCAGATGCTATCCAGAGTGCCAATGAGGGTTGGGATTTTCAGAATGGCAGCGCTGGCGGCGGCATGGTTAATACAGTTTGGGATGGAAATACAAACGACATACCGGGTGGAGAGTTTGTTTATACAAATCGCGATTTTAAATGGAACAGCAAATACCCATTACAGATCCAGCAATCCCCTTACCTTGAGTTCCTAAACTGCCAGTTGTGGAAGGGGGATGGATGGGCTCCCAGTGAATGGTATGCGGCGTCAGATCCGCTGTATTCGAGCAATCCAAGCGGGCGAACTGCAGCTCAAACTTACTATCTTCCAGTCGGAGTCCCTGCAACGATAGGGGATATCGAAAACTGGCCCTATAATCCAAAGCCCAATGCCTGCAGCGAGTCGACGTCGCCAGAAGCATGTGCAGCATTCCTGCTTACCTGGCAAGATGTATGCCCTGCTCTGCCTGGGCAGACCATAGCCGACACACGGGCGCCGGCGCCCCAGAAGATCCAGCCAACCTCATCTTCCCTCAATAAATCCATCCACCTTGGGCAGATCCTGAGTGATGCCGGTGTAGACCCAAATGGCAGCGGGCGATTTAATCAACTGGTCGTTAATTTCGACCTGACAAGTTCTCTCGCGGGTGAGTATCAACTGGGCGGTTGGTTACTTGCAGGCAACAAGCAGATCCGCGCCGACTATTCCAAGGTGGCCCTGATCGCTGGACGCCAGACACTGCAGATTACCTTCGACGGACAGCAGCTTGGAGACAATAAAGTCAACGGGCCTTACCAGGTTAAGGCGATCTGGGTTGCCCCGGCAAACCAGCCTGTTTCAAAGCTGGCTCTACCTGAGGAAATGAGCGCTTACCAGACCTATTCCTACACGAGCCAGACTTATCAAGCCGGTGCCTTCATGGTGAAGGCAGCATCCATCGCCGGAAACTACTCCTATACCGGCAAGAATGCAAATGCGAATGGTTTGTTGGGTTCAATAGCGATCTCAGTGCCGCTCAACATTACCACCCCCGGAACATTTGCTGTTGAGGGTGACCTGTATGATGGCCAGGGTGGATTCGTTGGCCATGCAAAATGGGTTGGCAGTGGACCGGTTGCATCTTTGGAATATGCGGTTGCAAATACGGTTCCGCCCTATTCACTGGAACACTTAACCCTTGCGGATGCCAGTGGGAAAGAACTCAGCGCATTCTATACCTCCGTGTATAAAATCGCAGACCTGGCCGGTAAAGTAGCTCAAGGAAATATCGTACCGCAGGCCAGCACGGCAGATGTTTCGCCGCTGGTAGTCACTCCGACGAACACATTCACCGTAACTCCGGTAGATACAAATGCCAATGGACGGTATGACCAATTGGTTGTCGGAACCAAGGTCGACGTGACTGTGCAGGGCGGGACGTACTGGATGGAAGGCCTGCTGGTGGATGGCAAGAACTTGCCGGCAGCGTGGAGCGTAAGTAATCCGCAAACACTGAACGTCGGTCCAAATCAGACGATCCAGATGTCGTTTGACACCCGCATCCTGTACGATCACCTGCTGTTGGCGGGCAGCCAGAATTTTAGACTCATCGCTGTCAAAATTTTCAGCGGAACCCCGGGAAATGCAACCCTTGAGGCCGACCTTCCCATGCCAGGAGTTGCCACAAACGCATTTTCTCGCGCGCAGTTCGAGCCTTCCAATTCGGGTCACCGGTTCTTCCAGGATGATATGGAGACAGACTCAACCCAATGGAGTGTAAACCCATCAACGCAGTGGAGCCGGACAAATGATGTAAAAAACTCAGACAGTGGAACATATTCCTGGCTTGCAAATGGGACTGGCGATGGGTTATTAACTCTTTCTGCCCCGCTTAATTTCACGGGTTATGCCAATCCCTGGCTCCAGTTCAATACGGCCTATCTACTGGCCGATGGTCAGAGCGTCCTCGTAGAGGTATCCACAAATGGTTCCACCTGGACCACAGTGAAAACCTTCACAGGTGCTACTGCCTACTGGACTACTGTATTGGTTGACTTGAGTGAATACGGAAAGACAACAGGAGTAAATATCCGGTTCAATGCCCAAAATAATCCGGGGGGGCGCTGGTACATCGATGATGTGTACGCAATTTCTGGCCCGGCCGCCTCAATTTTCATACCCTTATTGAAAAAGGACTGAAAATCCGAATGCTCGCGAGGGCGTGTATGCAGCTTGTCGCATCTAGCTGCATACACACCCTCTTCCTGGCCAAAATTGGGAAAGTAGAAGTAAGGATTGCGTCACTAAATCAGAAAGATGAATCTCGTTATAGCAAGATGGTTTTGTGTTTGATCACCTTGGCTGCATGAATTGTGATCAAAAAAACCAATCAATCCAGATCGTCGAGGCCCTTTCTTCCTGAAGAAAATCCATTGAGCAATGTCGGAAGGGCGGAGCATATCTCGACGCAAATAAGAGTAATTTTATTGAACCTGGCGTGTGGATAAAGATCAGGTCCGAATGACTGAATTTTTTAAATCGTTCACAAAGCCGAACCGAATGACATATTATGACTAATCTACGTTTTCAAGTAATTATCCTTTCTACCTGGCTGGTTTTGTTCTTTATCCTGAGCAGGCTGTTAAACCCTGTCGCAATCGGCAATTTCATGATTGGGGTGGTCTTTGTCACGGTAATTGCAGTGCTCGCCTTCCCGAGAATGACACCCGTGCCATTTTGGATCATGATGCTCATTTTGGTTGCCATGGTAGTCGTGGTTCAGTTCTGGGTGCGAGATCTCGCGGGCAATCTGTCGATCTTCCTGGCTGTTTTTGAAATCCTTGCAGTAGCAGTCACGATAACCCTATCCATATTTGTAAGCCAGGCATTGAGCCAGATTGAAAATACGATTGCCAATATCGACCTTAAGCAGCCCGAAGGAAAGGTTGGATTTGAATTATCGGGGCATGAATCGATTTATCGGGAGGTACGTCGAGCCCGAAACCATCTGCGGCCTCTGGCGATCATTTCCATCGGAGTCGATCCTACATCGAGTGAACCGATTGTGGAAAAATTTAACCAGGAAAACCGGCGATACAGGATGAAGCAACAAATTTTCAATGAATTGGCAAAAATGCTACGGGGCGAACTGGAAGATTGCACGGTCATTGTCCGGGAAAACAACCATTACCTGGTGGTTATACCAGAAATAATGCCCGAAGAATTACCCTTTGTGGTAGAGAGGCTGCGCCAGAAAGCCAGTGCCGAGATTGGCATAGAGATCAAAATCGGCTTGGCGACACTTCCTCAAGATGGCTATACATTTGAAGGACTTGTTGAAAAGGCCACCTGTGAAATGGAACAAGATAGAAATCCGGAAGCCTGCATCGTAATGGAACAATATCCTTTGGAACGCCGGATCAACTCATAAATCACTTGAATGGAGCAGGCATAAACAATGAATTCTGTCATTATTAATCCCCCCAGAGTATTTCCAAGAAGACCGACCTATCAATATGCAAAACGCCTGGTCGACCTCCTGTTATGCACAATTGCAATGCCAGTGGTCTTCCCGGTTATGCTGGCCTGCATGGCAGCTATTTCTTTTGACAATGGCCGGCCAATTTTCTTTGTGCAAGAGCGAATAGGCCGGGGAGGGCGACCTTTCCGCATTTATAAATTTCGCACTTTGAAAGCGAATGATGAAAAGGAGAGCCGGGCTTTCATGAAAGCCTACGTGCGCGGAGAGTTCGGTAACCAAAAAACAGTCAATGGGAACTTTAAGCCAAAGACTGACACGCTAATTTTTCCAGTGGGGCGTTTCCTTCGCCGGACGAGCCTGGATGAATTACCGCAATTAATCAATGTGCTTAAGGGAGAGATGAGCATTGTTGGACCGCGGCCCAATGTTCCCTGGGAAGTAAATGAATATCGCCCCTGGCATTACGAACGGCTGGAAGTCCTTCCAGGGATCACTGGCATGGCTCAGGTCAACGGAAGAAGCGGCATCAGTTTTGATTCAATCGCCCGTTACGACATTCACTATATCGAGAATCAAAATTTTGTTGTTGACCTCAAGATCATCTGGCAAACTGTTAAATCGGTGATCTTTAGTAAGGGGGCCGAATGAATTCCTGTAAGAGTCTTCAAAATAGGCCAGGCGGTTTCGAGGATATCGCTTCGGGGTGCAAAACAATGGGGCAACTATGGAATTGAAGATATTTCTGAAAGTGCTGCTTAAGAGATGGTGGATCATACTCCTCATCTTGACTGTGACGGTAGTGAGTACGATGGTTTTCTCATATTTGCAAACCTGGATCTATTCATCCGCTGCAACGTATGTGGTATCACCAACAGCCAAGATTCTGGATGGAACCGGGTATTTAAGTGGGCTTTCTGTACTGGGTGGGCAGCCCACCGTAGCCAACACCTACGCAAGTATTGCCGGGAGTACTTCGATTAAACTGAAAGCAAGTGAAGCGTTGGGGTTAAACACAGCTCAAGTAAAAAGCCTTAACGTAGCCAGTAGAGTCCAAAACGGCACCAACGTAATCGAAATAACAGTTGAGGGTACAGATCCCTTACTTGTACAGGCTTTTGCGATCAAAATCGGCGACAGTACGATCGATTATATTTCCAAATTAAATGGGGTTTATAGCCTGACCCTTTTGGACACAGCAAATGCTCCGGAGGCACCGATCAAGCCTAACCAGAAGCTAAACCTGGTGCTCGGTACGGCAATGGGATTGGTTTTGGGTGTGGGTGTAGCATTCTTGTTGGGCCTGAACGAATACTAAGGTAGGAAAACCGAATCCAATGATGCTTGTTAGTGAAGACAAATTATCATGACTGGCGGAAATACGAATTTGACCAGTCAGACCCTTTCTGAAAGTGAAGCTGCGGTTACCGGCACTGCATCCGACAAGACTTTTCAGCAAAATATGGTCACTACTGCTAAAGGTGGCAGTATTTCATTCGCAGGGCGTATTTTTGAATACGTGGTTCGATTTGTTTTTAGCATCCTGGTTGCCCGGGTCGTTGGCGCAGAACAATACGGCCTGTACACCCTGGCACTAACGATTTCCCCAATTGCATCCATGTTGGCCTTATTAGGGCTTCAGACCGGAGTAGTTGCCTACCTTGCTCCAGCGATCCGCGCCAGAAATGATTCGCGAATATGGGGAATTATTCAGGTTTGTGCTGGGATACCTGCTTTTTTGAGCATCATTTTCGGCGCCACCCTGTTTTTCTTCGCAGTACCGGTTGCGACCCTGGTTTTTCATGAGCCCCGTTTGATCCCATTATTGCAGATTGTAAGTGTGAGTATCCCATTGGATACCATCAGCTTTATTGCATACCAGATCATTATCAGCTATCAAAAACCAAAATTCAGCGTTCTCGCCAATAACATGGTTTTACCTGCCGCAAAATTGCTCCTCACAATTTTGTTTCTGGCTTTGGGGATGGGAGTTATGGGGATTGTTCTGGCGCATGTGATCGCATCTGCAATTGGATTAGCGCTTATTATCTACTTTGTTAACTCTCTCTTTGCTTTAAATCGCCCCCTGGCTCAGGCCGAGCGGAATGTTGGCAAGCTTCTGCGTTATTCGCTTCCAGTTCATTTGGGGTGGGTATTGAACACAATCAGGGGATCTCTGGAGACTTTGGTGTTAGGTTTTGTGGGTTTAACGACAGGAGTGGGAATTTTCGCTGTGGCTTCTCGGCTAAGTTCCCTCGGAACCATGCTTTTTCTTTCCATCGGAAATATCTCAACCCCAATGATCGCAGATTTTTTCAGCCAGGGCGATACAAAGCAGTTGAATCAGCTTTATCAAACAACCACGAAATGGGTGGTTATGTTTAACGTTCCGCTCTTTCTAACTTTTGTCCTCTTTTCCGGCCCACTCCTTTCGATATTTGGGGCCGATTTTAAAAATGGTGCAACGGCACTAATTGTTCTTTCGATTGGCAACCTGGTTTATACCGGCACCGGGTTAGGTGCGAATATTCTGGACATGACCAATCACACGAAATTTAATAGCATTAACTCAGTGTTTATGGTGATCGTTACCATTTCATCCGACCTGCTGCTGATCCCCCGCCTGGGTGTCATTGGAGCCGCTATTGCCTCCTCATTTTCAACCGTCATCGTGAATGTGGTGTGCTTGATCGAAGTCTACGTCCTGCTAAAAATGCAGCCCTATGGGCGCGATATCTTCAAACCTGTTTTGGCAGGCGCCATAACGGCAGCCTTGGTTTTGGGGTTCAACCAGTTTCAGGTCCTGCCCTCTTTTTACCATGTACTTGTCGGAATCATGATCCTGTGGAGCGTTTACATTCTGATCATGATTCGCCTGGGGCTTTCTCAGGATGACAGGCTCATCTTGGCCAAACTGCGGTCTCGATTGAAATTAATGATACCTTTTCGCCGGCCTCTGGCTGAATAAGCACACCGAGCCACTATATCCTTACACCAAACAAAAAAATACAAATGGTAGAGATCACCCATGCTGAACAACAAATGAACGCTGGACGCGCAAACCCTTTTAAAAGGCGCGGAATTCGTGATTTATTTCTCGTCTTTTTCGGGTTAATTCTCGCGGTAATAGCGGCGTTCCTCATCTCACAAGGTTATTGGGTCATTGTTCTGGCGGCAGTCGCCGCAGTGCCCATGATCGTTTTGCTCAGTGCGCATCCGTTTTCGGGTGTGATGATCTGGCTGCTGGTAATGCCATTCGTGTCAGTCTTGCCGAATTCGGACATGGGGTATTGGGTAATTTATCGAATCATGCCGCCGCTGCTCCTGTTCCTGGCAATTATTTCGCGAATTTTCAACGTTCGTGAGCATCCAGCCGTCCGATTCGGCCCCCCCGAACTTACCCTGGGCATCCTGATACTGGTAGTTCCAGGAACTATCCTCTTCGCTCAGGCCAATCCAGGTTTAGCCCTTATTCGTTTCGGCGACCGGATGGTATTGCCTTTTATCATGTACCTGACCATCCGCCTCGCGGCGCCTCGGGAAAAAGAATTATCTCAACTGAAATGGGTGGCACTCTTGATCGCGATCAGCCAGTCGATCATTGGTATGCTGTCTTGGATCGCCCCCCAGGTTTTACCGCAACTCTGGCATTATTTGCAAGGAGAAAGGACCACCGGTTCGCTTCGAGACCCCGACCTCTACGCTGCCGTGCTCGTTTTCAGCGCAACGATTTTGGTTCATACCGCGGTAAACGTTAAATCAAGAATAATCCGGTACTTCTTTTTCCTGGCCGCCGGGTCCTGCGCCATCTTCGCAATTCTTTCTTTAGAGAGGGCCGCATGGTTGGGCGGAATATTCGTAGTATTGGGGTTGGTTTTTCTGTACCCCAAAATAATGATCCGTCTAATAATCATCAGCACGATTTTCATGGCGTTTGTTGGAGTCGAAATATTAGCCACGAATTCAACGACGTCCTTGCTCTCGCGATTCAGCGAATCTGATCCAGTGTACGACCGCTTTGTTATTTTCGATGCCATGGCACAGATGGTCGAGTTGAAGCCAGTTTTCGGTTGGGGATACGAGACATTGGACCAGAATATTCAGCAGTTTTACCGCCGGGTTGGAGAAGCCTCATTGTCTCGTATTGTTACCTCACACAATACGTACATGACGATCCTGACAGAACTTGGGTTGGTGGGTTTTATATTCTATTTGTTTCCGGTTGCCTGGTGGTTGGTACTTTCTCTCCGCGTTTGGCGGCGCATGCCAAAAAATGGGCTTTGGAGCAGAGCATTACTCGCAGTGTTCTGGTTAGCGCTGCTATTCCAATTTATCGTCAGCAATTTCTTCGATATGCGCTGGTTCGAAATTGGTTTGACACTTTGGTGGATGACGCTCGGATTTATTGCCAATATGGTTTATCCATACCTGAAGGGCCGCGACAGCAGAGCGACAGTACAAGCTGACATAGGAAGGTATCATGGCTGAAAAGCTGCGTGTGGCGATGCTGGGCGCATACCCATTGGATACCGCGCATATCAATGGTGGGGTACAGGCTGCCTACTCTTACCTGGTTAAAGGATTAGCAATGACGCAAGACCTCGATCTGCATATTCTTACCATCAGGCCACCAAATTATTCCGGAGCTGATCGGGTCGAGCAGGCAAATCTGACCATACACTTCCTTCCCCAATATCCACGTTTTGAAAGGTTGCGCAACTATCACATTTACCAATCCATCATCACGCAGCGCCTGGCAAAAATTCGTCCAGACCTCATTCATGCTCAGGACGCAGGTTCAGACGCACTCGTGGCTTTACGAACTGGCTTTCCAACCGTTATTACGATCCACGGCATTCGCTTGGAAGATGGTAAACACTACAGTTCGTGGATCAAAAGGTTGCGCGTCTATTTTGATAGTTTCTTAACCGAGCGCTATGTGGTACGCCACGCTCGGCACATTATTGCCATCAGCCCTTATGTCACCAGCTACTTCACGGACATTCTGAAACCTGACGTAGACATCTATTACATACCGAATGCGGTCGACGAGAGCTTTTTTAACCAGGTTGAATGCCCGGATAAACAGATTGTGCTGTTTGCCGGGCGTGTAATCCCCCGAAAACGGGTCATGGATCTGGTCCAGGCCTTTGAGCAGGTGCTTCACCAGGTTCCAGGCGCCGCATTGCATATTGCCGGAGAGACCAACACAGAGCCAGCTTATGTTGAATCGATCAAAAAGTGGGCGCATGAACGTAATCTGGATGACCGGGTGAAATTTTTAGGCCTATTATCTGAGGTTTCTATCCTCCAGGAATTTTCGAGCTGCAGCATTGTAGCTCTTCCATCTGCCCAAGAGACTGCCCCCATGGTGATTGCGCAAGCCATGGCGGCGGGGAAGCCAGTCGTAGCCACCCGGGTTGGCGGTGTTGCGGATATGGTCGGCGAGGATTCTGACCGGGGTTTATTGGTTAATGTTGGCGATATTGATGCTCTGGCAACCACATTAACCCGTCTGCTCGAAAATCCAGGTCTGAGTCAAAAGATGAGCCAGAACGGCAAGGCGTTCGCCCAGAAGAATTATGACATTTTGAACGTCGCCCAGCGTACCATCGAGGTTTACCACCGCATCGCATGCAAGGAGCATAAAGTCCATGCCTAACCCACTCTCAATCGCCGCAAAAGGGAAAGGATTTCTACCCATGTTAGCGCGAGGCCGGACGATTGTTAGCCGGTACGGCCTGACACCCGGAAGAATGAACAATGCATTAGCAGCATTACAGGAACCATTAAGTAAATATGCCTGCTCGGCCACTATTCCGGTTACTGCATCGGCCCTGGCATCGAATCCCGCGGCCGCCAAGAAGCAATCTTTTCAAGGTTTGGAACTGGCAATCCACGGCCTGCATCATCTGGATTACTCAATGCTCAACCTGGATCAGCAGCTCAAACACTTTAACGACGCCCAGGCGATCTTTCAGCGGATGGGGATTCCGGCTTCTGGTTTTCGCTGTCCGTATCTCCGCTGGAATGAGGATACCTTAACCGCTCTGAAAGCAAATGGTTTTACTTACGACAGCAGCCAGGCACAAGTCTGGGACGTTGTGGGAGGATTGTCGACGGATGCATACCTCCGGGCGCTAGATTTCTATAGGGCGCAATCTACGAATGAATTTCCAGCATTGCCAGACTGGTCGGATAATCTGATCCGCATCCCTTACAGCTTACCAGATGATGAAGCACTGGTCGATCGTCTACATATCACCAATGTTTCCATAATGGCGGATATATGGCTGGCAATGTTAGACCGGGCTTTTCAGACCGGTGAATTATTTACCCTGGGCCTGCACCCTGAACGTGCTCCCGCCTGTCAGGGAGCTTTACAAGCGGTTCTGGCTAAAGCCCGCTCTCTTGACCCAGGTGTTTGGGTAGCACGCCTGGACAAGATTGCCGAGTGGTATCGCTCCCTCGGACAGGCAACATTTGAGATCGAAAGTGAGGGAGGCGGCCTCTATTATATAAAAATCAGCGCTCCAGACCGGTCAACTGTTCTGGCCAGAGCGCCCGAAATAATCGCGGCTACCCAGGCGTGGGATGTTGACTTCCGGGTCGTCTTAGCCAATCAATTCTTCATCCAGTGCGATAAACGCCCTGTTTTGGGGCTGGATCCTGATTCTCCCCCGTCTCTGGAGCGCTTCTTACGCAGTCAGGGATACCTGGTTGAAAGGAGCTCAGATGCGAATGCCAACACGATTTATCTCGACCGGCATTCATTTAATCTTCAAGATGAAAAAGGATTATTAGCAGAGCTGGCGCGAAGCCATCAACCGCTGGTACGACTTTCTCGATGGCCAGATGAAGCGCGTTGTGGATTGGCTATCACGGGAGATGTGGACGCGTTTACGATTTGGGACTATGCAAGACGCATTCTGGTAAATGAATGAAGAATCACAACTCAAGATTATTCTATCCAGCTATGAGCGTAAAGCGACACCAGGAAATCTGTCACCATGGTAAAGGAAGGCAAAGATGGCCGGCTTCGCTGCCCTGATTGCACCTGACGAACCCTCTCAAACTCTCGAGAGCGATTTCATAAAATTACTTCAATTGACCGCGCAGTACAAGCATTTAGAAATCCCTTCCACGCAAGCCAGCGGTATCAATTGTATGGCGGGCAAGCTGGATTCACCAGCCTCAATCCATCCTGGGATAGTGCATGACGAGCTGACCAAATCATGGCTGTTGGCCACAGGTACGGTGGTTGCCCTTGAGGGACTTAACCACCCCCATTTGGTTCTCCTTAATCTGCTCCGAGACTATATCGCAATCGGTCCAAAAGCGTTGGAAAGGTATGATGGCCATTTTGCTCTGGTAATTTTCAATGGTCGGAAAAATAGCTTATCCGTAGTTTCAGACCCTATCGGCTTGTTTTCGATCTTCTACAGCCAACAAGGGAACCGGGTTCTTATTTCCAGCTCGGCTCTGGCAATTGCTACCCAAATCCATTCCAAACCCGATGTCCTGGCAGTGGAACATTTCCTGCGTACAGGCCGATTGGACGGCGACAAAACCTTGTGGCAAGACGTCAGGCGGCTGCTCGGTGGCACGGTCCTGTCTGCGGCAGATGGGCGGGTGGATCAGATTGAGTATTGGTCGCCAACATTCAATAATGCTATCTCTAAGCTTTCTTTTAATGAGGCGCTAGAGCAATCTATAAGCCTCTTTACCCACACTTTCTCGCGAATCTTGCAGCGGGAAGGAAAGACCTGGGTTGACCTTACCGGCGGATTTGATTCTCGCCTGGTGGCGATGATGGTCGCGAAAACCAATATACCTTTCAGCACGTACTGCATGGGGCCAGAAGAAAACCCTGATGTCCAACTTTCCCGGAAAATCAGCCAGGTAATGAATTGGAATTATGAAAATACCCAACTATCAGACCAATGGGAAGACGATCAAAATTCCTGGTTCGATATTGCTCTTGGCTGTGGAGACGGGCGAGCAAACCTTCTCAGATTAGCCGTCACCATGCGGGGTTTTAAGGAAAGAAATGCTTACATTAACCGAAATGTCACCGGTGTGGGTGGCGAAAACATGCGGGGTTATAGTTGGCAAACCGAGAAAGCAAATATCGGCAGAACATCTAAATTGAATTACGAAGCGCTTCTCGATAACCTGTATGCGCCTAACATTCCATTAAATGTAATGCGCTTTGATCGAACCAGGGAAGTCAGGCAGGAACTGTCCGACTTCATTCACCAGTCCTGTTCAAAATATTCTGAATTTCCAAATACGGTTCAAATCGACCGGTTTGAAATTGGCCGAGATGCCAATCACGGGGGGGCTTATCTCTCCACTGTAACCAGCCTAGATCGCTCTCTGGCGCCCCTGTGTTTTAAAGGACCGGTCAATTTTTCTTTTTCTTTAAATTACCGCTGGAAATACCCACGCCATCATCTATTTGTACGGGCATTATTAGAAAGAGAAAATAAACGCCTGGCTGAGCTGGCCACAACCACGGGCGGGCCGGCTGTGCCGATTCGTTTAAGCAATGCCCACAAATTTTGGCCCCTTTGGAAAGATATGACAAACCGGGCTATTGCGATTGGCAGCAAAAAAGTCCTGGGCAAAACAATGCACGTTTGGCCTCAACCTCACCAACCTGCCTATCCCCTGCCTGCCTGGCGGACAACCTTTCATGAATATGCCCGGTCTGGAGGCATGCTTAACTACGACACAATGTGCTCGAGTCCTTTATACAAACGCAACGAATTAACTGAATATATTGCGCAAGATAGGCCCGAGGGAAACCATAACAGCGAATTCTTGGATCGGGTGATCACTGTAGAAATGGCGATGCGCGCGGTTGGCTCAAGTTTTGATTGAAAGGTTGCTTTCCAAAAACATGAAAGCTGTAAAATTCGAGGAATTTCCCAAAATTAAGCTAGTCTACCTGATCGGTACTTATCCCGGGTTGACCAATACCTTCATCGATCAGGAAATTGCCACCTTGCGGCGGTTGGGATGGATTCATATTCAAATTGTGTCCATTCGCAGCCCAGATTTGATTGACTCTTGCTCCCCGGAACAAAAAGCGCTTAGCCAGGAAACGCTCTATCTGGTCCCGAACTCCTGGTCTAAATTTAACTTTGTGCAATTCATCCTGGCTAATTTTTATTTTTTATTTTCTCGCCCGCTGGTTTATATAAAAACATCCTTAGATTTGGTGACCCATTCAAGGGCAGGTATCAAAGGCTGGTTGAGGGCAATTCTCTACTTCTGGCAGGGAGTTTACGCAGCCTACCTTTTACGCAACACAGAATTTGAACATCTGCATGTCCATTTTATGGACCGGGCGGTTCTGGTTGCGCTGGTAGTCGGCCGCTTCCTTAAGAAGTCCTATTCTTTTACAGCACATGCCGCCGATATTTACACGAATCCATTTCTCGGCCGCGAGAAGATCGACAATGCCAGCTTCATGATCACTGTATCTCAATATAACAAGCACCATTTGCTAAGCACGTATGCGGGAATTAACCCAGAAAAGATCCATATTTTACATCCGTGGGTTGATGTGTCTCAATTTACCCCCTGCCTCGAAAGACCGCTACATGCCCGCATGCACATTTTTTCCGTAGGCCGCCTGGTCGAAAAAAAGGGCTTCCTGGACTTAATCGACGCATTTTCTATTTTGCGCGATAAAGGCTTTGACGCCGAATGCCGGATCGTTGGAGAAGGCCCGCTTCGCGAGGAATTGGAAAAATGTATCGCCCAACATGCTCTACAGGACCGTATTCAACTATTGGGAGGGCAGCCACGCAGCCAGGTAGTGGACTTATTGAGAGAATGGGCAGATGTCTTTGTACTACCTTGCGTCATTGCTTTGAATGGAGACAGGGATGGCATTCCAGTTTCACTGGCAGAAGCAATGGCTATGGAACTACCCGTTATTTCGACTGACATCGTCGGTATTGCCGAGCTGGTGCAGTCTGGGACAGGTATTCTGGTTGCTCCCCATAACCCGGCTGCCTTAGCCGAAGCGCTCAGTTCGATTGCCCTACGGGATCATCCGTCTGCTGTCAAAATGGGAAAAAAAGGTCGAGAAATTGTGGACAGCCAATTCAACCTGCTTAAGGGCACTCGAGAACTTGCAGGATATTTCTACCAGACAGTCGGGAAGAAATAATGGTACCGACAAGGATAAGTCCAGACATGAATCTATCCGAAACTTCAATTGAGTTGATGAGTAAGGTCAATGCCTACAAGTATGCAGTGATTTCTCCGGTCAAGGACGAGGCAGCCTTTATCGAAGCAACAATATGTTCGATGTTAGAGCAGACCATCAGGCCGGCCGCTTGGGTTATCGTGAATGATGGCTCCCGAGATGCAACCCAATCCATTGTTGAAAAATATACTCAGGAACACAGTTGGATCAAACTGGTCAACCGGCAAGACAGCGGAATTCGCCAGCGAGGCAAGGGTGTGGTGGAAGCGTTTTATGCTGGATTCAACACCCTTAACGAATCGTACGATTTTATTGTCAAGCTGGACGGCGACGTAACTTTTGGGCCAGATTACTTCGAGTCACTGTTCTACAAGTTCTCCTTTGATCCGCTACTCGGGATAGCGGGCGGGGGACTTTACGAAAAACCGGACGGCAAGACGTGGAGTTTGTATACGACGAGAAACCATGTGCGCGGCTGTACGAAAGTGTACCGGCGGGAGTGTTTTGAGGCAATCGGAGGCCTGATGGCTTCGATGGGGTGGGATGGAATTGATGAATGGATCGCTCTTGCGAAGGGCTGGGGGGTACAAAGTTTCCTTGGCCTGAAGATCTATCATTACCGCTTTACCGGAGCAGCTACAGGATACCTTAAAAGCTGTATCGAACAAGGCTATGGCGCTTACCGCATGGGGTACCACCCTCTGTTTATGGTTGCTCGGGGCATCCGGCGGATTACCGACCGCCCTTACCTGATCGGTGGAGCCGCCATGATCAGCGCCTATTTTCTGGCGTGGTTTCGAAAACAGGAACTGCTGGCAGATCCTTCGGTAGTGCGTTATATACGTCAATCGCAAATGAAAATGCTGGCTGGCATGATCACTGGAAAACCAGCTAATGGAGGCTTACGAATTAATCAATGACCCAAATTACCATTGTTAAAACACTTCCCGAGTTGCAGTGGAGGAATTTTGTCGACCAGCATCCGAATGGGAACATCTTTAATACGCCGGAGATGTACGATGTTTTCCTTCACGCACACAATCACGAGCCGGAGGTTTGGGCGGCGGTGCAGGATGATCGCGTTCTGGCACTCCTACTGCAGATTCGGATCAATTTGCTGCCGGGTATTTTGCGCTCGTTGACGACGCGTTCTATAGCCTATGGAAGCGTTTTATATGCCCAGAACCAGGATGGAAAAGATGGCCTGGAAGAGTTGTTGCAAGCTGCCAGACAATCTATGTGGGGAACAGCGCTCTTTGTTGAGTTACGCAATTCATGTGACATGAGTGATATCCAGCCAATCCTGGAAAAATGCCAATACTCCTTTGTAGACTACTTGAATTTCCTGGTAGATACCAGCTTGCCGCCTGACCAGGTGTTGAAAAATATCAGTAAATCTGGCCAGAGAAATATCACTAAAGCATTAAAAAAGAATGAGTTTGAAATTATCGATGCTCATGAACCCTCACAGGTCCAGTTTTGCTACAACATCTTGAAAAAGACCTACGCCAACGCACAAGTGCCACTGGCAGATTACTCACTGTTTGAATCGGCTTTTAACAATCTATATCCCAAGCACATGATTAAATTCTTACTTGGCCGGGCCGAGGGCCAATTTGTGGCTGCTTCGGTCGTATTACTCTATAAAGACGTTATCTATGATTGGTATCGCGGTTTTGATCGGGCTTTTGCATCCTATTACCCCAATGATTTGATGGTTTGGTACATTCTCAAGTGGGCATCAGAAAACCATTTCCGCATGTTTGATTTTGGGGGAGCAGGCAAGCCAGACGAGAAATATGGCCCGCGCGAATTCAAAGCAAAGTTTGGTGGAAAGCAGGTGAATTATGGGCGCAATATTTGCGTCTATTCCTCAAACCTGCTTCGAATCAGCAAATTTGGGTACGAGTTCCTTCGTCACCTACCCGTCCGCCATAAGTTAGGAGAGAACAATGCCTGATTTAAATGTCAAACGTTACTGTATGATCGTGTACGCCACTTACCCACTGGCTGAAACCAGGGTCCAGCGGGAGGCCGAGGTCTTATTAAAGAACGGTTACGAAGTGGATGTCATTTCTCTGCGTCTACCGGGAGATTTGCCCGAAGATAGTTACAAAGGGATAAAAATTTTTCGTGAGAAATACCGGTTTCCCATTCTGGGGTCCAAAGAAGGCGGACTCAGTGCAAAATTCTTGAATTATCTGCGTTTCTTTTTTGCGGCGGGCATAAAAGTCGCCCGGCTGAACCACGCACACAAATATGATGTCATCCAGGTGCACAACCTGCCCGATTTTCTGGTATTTTGCGCCCTCATTCCCAAGCTTCAAGGGGTTCCAGTCATTCTCGACTTGCATGACCTGATGCCTGAATTCTTTGCCGGCCGGTTCAAGACGCGCATGCCCTTCATGGCTAAGCTCATTAAATGGCAGGAGCGGATGGCTTGTAAATTCGCCGATCACGTTATCACAGTTAGCGAGCATTGGCGGCAGGCTTTGATTAAGCGGGGAGTGCCTGAGCAAAAATGCAGCGTCGTCATGAATGTCGCCGACGATGCGATTTTCTATCCCATCCAGAAAAAAAATGGGCACGATTCTCCACCGGATCAGTTCCGACTCATCTATCACGGCAGTATCCATGAACGCTACGGCCTGGACCTTGCGGTAGAAGCGGTTGATAAGGTTCGCAAAGAAATTCCGAATATCCATTTGACATTGGTTGGGCATGGAGAATTCTTGCCAAATGTTGCCAAAATGGTCGAGGCGCGCGGGTTAGGGCAGTACGTAACCATTGACAGTCTTCATCTTGCGGAAGAACTGCCTGGCATTATCCGATCCTGCGACCTGGGCGTCGTTCCCTATCGGAACGACGTATTTACGGATGGACTGCTGCCAACCAAGCTAATGGAATACTCGGCTTTAGGCATGCCAGCCATCGCCTCCCGCACAACAGCCATCCAGGCGTATTTTAGCGATGCAAATACAGAATTCTTTGAACCAGGCAATGTGGATGACATGGTGCAAAAGATTCGTTGGTTACACAGCGACCCAGTGCGATTAGCGGAGTTATCGCGCGGAAGCCAAAAATTCAACGAGCGCTATAACTGGTCGAAGGTGGGGGCCGAATACGTTGAATTGGTGGAGCGAGTCAGGAGAGGAAATGGGCTTTTTCATCGTAGATTCGCTTGACGAAAAGGTCTGGCGAGATTTTGTAAACGAGCATCCTCAGGGTAACGTTTTTCAGACCCCTGAGATGTTCCAGGTCTTCTCACGAGCAAAAGGTTACCGACCCGACCTGCGAGCCGCGATCCGTGAAAATGGCCAGGTGCTGGCGTTGTTATTGCCGGTCCAGGTCAGCTTGCAAAATGGCTTGTTCCGCCGCCTGACAACCAGGGCGATCGTGTATGGCAGCACTTTATGTACACCTGATGCGGCTGGCAAAGAAGCGTTGGCGGCTATACTGAAGGATTATTCAAAGAAAGCCAGCCGTGAAGGTTTATTTACTGAGCTGCGCCACCAATCTGACTTGAGTGCTTATCAACCCATCTTTACCGAATGCGGATTCAGTTACGAAGAACATTTGAATTACCTGATCAAAATTGATTGTTCACCGGATGAGGTATTCAGCAAAATTGGGCCGCGAACGCGCAAACACATCCGACACGAATTAAAAAGAGGCCAAATCGTTATTGAAGAAATTCACGATTTAAGCCAGATAAACATAATCTATGAGGTGATTAAAAAGTCTTACCTTCAAGCCCACGTCCCGATAGCCAGCATATCGCTTTTTGAAGCCGCTTTCGATGTGCTTTATCCGCAAAACATGATCAAGTTCACCCTGGCACGCGTGGGAGGTGATTTCATCGCCTCATCCGTTGAATTGATTTACAAAGACGTAATCTATGGTTGGTACGGTGGGGTGGATCGGGCTTTTTCCAGCTATACACCTTCAGAACTGCTTACATGGCAAATTTTGAAATGGGGCGCCGAGAATGGGTACCGGACGTACGATTTCGGCGGCGCGGGAAACCCGGACCAGAAATACGGCGTCCGAGATTTTAAGGCTAAATTTGGGGGACGCCTGGTTTGTTATGGACGGAATACCTGTGTTCATGCCCCGGTTCTGATGCGATTAAGCACCGTGGGTTATAGCCTTCTACGCCACTTTATTGGAATTTGAAGGTTTGGTAAAGTCATGGGTCCATTAAACAGGCTGGCTGAATTAACCGAAGACTGGAAATACTTTACTGAGAGAGATGGCCTCAAGTCGTCTTTGCCACGGATTGTATCCGATTTGGTCAAATTACCCTACCGACATCTAAAATTTGTTGTAATAGCCCGGTCCCTTCTGGATCCATTTCCAAATTGGGCGCCTCAGGAAGATCTATTGATACGTCCTCTTGAGCAAGATGATCTCGATTTAGTCCGGCAGCTTGACCGGCCTTCGGAGGCCAGGTTAGATGCACAGCGGCTGGCCCAAGGGCATAAAGGACTTGCGGCATTTTATAAGGGCCAGCCGGCCGGCTATGCCTGGGGAAGCATGGATCCTCTTACCCGGTTGGAAAGGGTGCATCCAAAACTTAGCCCAGGGGATGTGCTCTTCACTGATTCTTATACATTCCCTGCATTTCGGGGTCGCGGTGTCCAAACCGCACTTACCCTGGCGAGGTTCGTCTTATTTCGAGATTTGGGATTTTTCCGGGCAATCTGCACCATTGAAATTCACAACAAACCCTCGTTGGCTGTTTGGCAAAAAAAGGTTAATGGCAAAACTATCGGCGAGATCGACTTCACGCGGGTCGGACCCATGTACCGCATCAGATATTTTTAGTCCGATCCAAAACGGGGGCAGATGATAAAGGAATGTGGTGATCTATTTTTAGAAGCCTTCAATTGGAAAGTAGCGAAAAATGCCAATGAATGAGAAATTCCGTGTTGGTGTGCTAAATATTCACTCAGTTGCTACCGGCCGCCATATCCTTGCGCGCCTGAATGAGTTAAACCAATCGCAATGGCTTGATTTTGACGACCTGATGGATTTACAGCGAGATAAGCTGCAAAGCCTCCTGCAATATGCCTATCAATATGTGCCTTATTACCGGCGGACGTTCGACAAGGTTCACTTTAATCCGGGCGACCTGGGCCGAGACCTGGCCAATCTGAGCAGAATCCCCATTCTGACCAAGGCGATGGTTCGGGAACACTGGAACGAGTTGCTTACGACCGAACCGAAACGGCTCCAAAAATTAAGCAAGCTCTCTACCTCCGGATCAACCGGACTACCGCTCATTTTTATGCAAGATGCCGATTTTCGTGATTCAGTTACTGCTGATATTCAACGCCATATGGGCTGGGCAGGTTGGAAGCTGGGAGAACCTCAGGCAGTGATCTGGGGAGCGCCCTTTACTTCGAGCCGGCAACGGCAGGTGCGTACCCACATGATTGATTGGGTCTGGAACCGCAATCAAATTAATGCATTTATGATGACCGAGCAATCCATGGCGGCGTTCGCCGAACAGGTGCGTCGCAAGAAGGCGCGCATTCTGTTTGGCTATGCTTCCAGCGTGCAGCGGTTTGCCCAGTTTGTGCAATCCAGCCAATACAAGGGGCTCACGTTTGACGGCGTCTTCACAGGAGCAGAATTGCTGCTCCCGCTGGTGCGCGAATATCTTGAAGAGACGTTCCAGTGCCAGGTCTTCAACCACTATGGCACGAACGAATTGGGCGGGATGGCCTGCGAGTGCGCGGAGCATAAGGGGTTGCATATTAGCGTCGAAAATAGCTACGTAGAAATTCTGAAGGAGGGTTACCCAACCAGGCCGGGTGAAGTCGGTGACCTGGTGGTCACCAATCTTAACAACCGTGGCATGCCTTTTATTCGTTACAGCATCGGCGATGGCGCCGCCTGGCAAACTGGCGAGGCGTGTTTGTGTGGGCGAGCCTCACCCCGCCTGAGTTCAGTGGATGGACGCCGTGCGGATGCGTTCAGGACAATGGATGGACGGTCCATTTGGACAGGTTTTACAGGCGCTGCTTTTCGATGCCTGGTGCATCCAACCATTCGGCAGTTCCAGGTCGTTCAAAAATCTCTGGATCAAATTATGGTGCGCTTAGTGCGAGAAGGCGAAGTGCCGCCAACTACTTTGGAAGAAATTACCCGGACGATGAAGGCCGCTTTTGGTTCTGGCGTGCGAATAACCTTTGAATTTCCTGGCGAAATTCCACCGCTGCCTTCAGGCAAACACCAATACGCCATATCCGAAGTGCTTCCTTTGAGTTCGGATGAGCTGGTAAAGGTGCCCAAAGATATCGAAGAGCGGGCCAGTGTGAGATAAACCAGTTCGAACTGGCAAGTCACAAAGGAAACGCTCAAATAAATGATAAATTAAACTGTGAGGAGGTGAATATGACTGTTCGGATTCATGTAACTGCAGAAGTATCGGAAAAGGCCAGCATTGGTGACGGCACCAGTATCTGGCATCAATGCCAGATACGCGAGGGTGTCAAAATAGGTGAGAATTGTATTCTCGGGAGGGGTGTTTACGTAGATGCCGGCGTTTCTATTGGAAACAATGTAAAGATACAAAATTACGTTTCTGTCTATCACGGAGTGACTCTTGCGGATGGAGTATTTGTTGGTCCGCACGTGTGTTTTACCAACGATATGCGACCCCGGGCAATCAATCCAGATGGCTCCTTAAAGGCTGCGGATGATTGGGTACTAAGCCTGACCCTGGTGAAACGCGGGGCTGCCCTGGGCGCCAATTCAACCATCCGCTGCGGGGTGACTATCGGTGAATGGGCCATGGTGGGCTCTGGCAGCGTGGTAACCAGGGATGTCCCTGATTATGGTCTGGTCGCAGGAAACCCGGCAAAGCTGCGTGGCTTTGTTTGCCCCTGCGGCGAGAAACTTTTGTCGAAAGAAACCCTCCCAGGCGAAACAATCCTGTACTGCCCCAAGTGCCATTTTGAATTATTCGCGCCAACTTCCTATTCTACGAATTCTGTAATGAAGGACCCTTTACGATGATAGCCATTTCGAAACCTTATATAGGCGATGCCGAGAAACAGGCCGTATTGGAAGTTATGGAGTCGGGAATGCTGGTCCAGGGTCCCCGGACAGCCAAATTGGAAGAAAAATTCGCAGCGATTTGTGAAACAAAGTACGCAATTGCCACAACCTCTGGCACCACGGCCTTGCATGTCGCCCTGTTAGCTCATGGATTAGAAACTGGTGATGAAGTAATCACCACCCCATTTACGTTTATGGCCTCCGTGAATGCAATTCTCTTCCCGGGCGCCAAGCCTGTTTTTGTGGACATTGAGGAAGACACGTTTAATATTAATCCCCATTTGATCGAAGCAGCGATTACCCCCAGAACAAAAGCCATCCTTCCGGTTCATTTGTACGGCTATCCATGCGATATGGATACCATTATGGGCATTGCCGATAAATATGGATTGTTCGTGATCGAGGATGCCTGCCAGGCAGTTGGCGCAAAGTTTAATGGGAAGACAGTGGGATCTTTTGGCACCGGCTGCTTTAGCCTGTATGCAACCAAAAACATCATGGCAGGCGAAGGGGGCATGATTACTACGAATGATGAGGCATTTGCGCAGCGCTGCCGGATGATCCGCAATCATGGGATGCAACGGCGTTACTATCACGAATTGTTGGGCTACAACTTCCGTATGTCTGATCTCCATTCTGCCATTGGCTTAGTCCAGGTAGACCGCTTAGCAGGCTTTACCGAAAAACGGAAGGCAAATGCAGCCTATCTAAACGAACATATCACCAGCGTAAGAACTCCACTGGTCAGAGAAGGCTATGACCACGTCTGGCACCAATACACGGTCAGAGTCGATGGCAACCGCAGCCGCGATGCCGCAGTGAAACAATTAAACGATGCGGGCATCGGCACCGGCATCTTCTATCCAATCCCGGCTTACCGCCAATCCTATCTCGCAGAAGCTGGTTATGGAAACCTTTCTTTACCAGTTACAGAATGCATTGTAAATGAAGTCATTTCATTGCCGGTTCATCCTCAATTGAACCAGGCCGATTTAGAAACGATTGTTTCGGAGGTAAATAAGCTATGACCATAAAAACAGCAGTGATCGGCGTTGGCAGTATGGGGCGTAACCATGCCCGAGTTGACTGGGAATTGCCGAATGTGCGCCTGGTTGGGGTGGCTGACCGGAATGAAACAGTGGTCAATGCAATTGCGGAGCGCTATAACACCAAACCTTACACAGATTTTCACCAAATGCTGGACGAACAGAAACCAGATGCGGTCACGATCGCAGTGCCTACCAGTTTTCACAAGGACGTTGCGATGGAAATTATTCAACGTGGAATCCATCTATTAGTCGAGAAACCCATCGCATTCAATGTCGAGGAAGCCAAAAACATGATTGTGGCAGCTCGGGAGATGAACGTGCAGCTCATGGTGGGTCATATTGAACGCTTTAACCCAGCCGTGATTGCCCTCAAGAAACACCTGGCTGCCAATGAATTAGGTCAAGTGTTCCAGGTGGATGCTCGCCGCCAGGGACCTCTCCCTGAACGTGTCAATGATGTTGGGGTGGTAGTGGATCTCGCCGTACATGATCTGGACATTATGCGTTATGTAACCCAGGCGGAAATCACGCGAGTTTATGCAGAAACCGCAATAGGGATTCACAGTCAAAAAGAAGACCTGCTCTCCGGAGTAGTCCGGCTATCGAACGGGGCCATCGGCACCCTGCTGATCAATTGGATCACCCCAACCAAAATCCGCGAGTTCTTTGTTACCGGTGAAGGCGGCATGTTCAAAGTCGACTATCTGACCCAGGATCTATACTTCTATGAGAATGCCAAGGCAAATGGCGGAGAATGGGATACGATGCGTGTCCTGCGCGGGGTTAGTGAAGGGAGAATGGTACGTTATTGCATTGAAAAACGAGAGCCTTTGCGTGTTGAACACGAGGCGTTCCTGGCGGCGGTGCGCGGAGAAGCACCCAGCGCAGTCTCTGGTGAAGATGGATTACGCGCTCTGGAGCTTGCTCAAGTCGTTGTAACATCAGGATTTGAACATAAATTGATGATGTGTGCTTAGCAGGATCATGAAACGCGTTTTACTGATAAAACCAGTGCCAAAATGGGTAGTGTTCGGGTTTACCCCCATTGTGCTGGCCCTCGTTATCGTTATATTTGAGGTTGTTTCCTCGTTTTTCCTGGCCAATAACCAGATGGCTCACCTGTCAGTTATCAGCGGAGTGGTTAAGCTAAGTGATGGAATTACCGAGGTCACCGCGGTGAGTGGAAATCTCAATATCCGTAATATGCGTACGTTGCTAAAAACGGGTCAAGGAATGGCTGACCTCACATTCTGGGATGGCACGGTTGTGATCGTTGATTCTGATTCGACGATCGAGATAAACCGACAAACCGAAACCGATTCTGGGAAGTCCTTTGCATTTAACCTGGTTGAGGGCAAGGCGCTGGTTGTTAATGGAGATAGCAGCCAGACGCCTACCCAGATTATAATTGGAGGAGCCATTACCGTGCAGATCTTCCGGGGTGCGGTGGGTATTGAAGTTATACCCGGTGTCGAGATTCGCGAAAGCGTAGACTGCCTGGCTGGTCAGTGCCTGGTTAATGGCGTTTATCATTTAATCACCGGGCAAAATGCCCAGATCGGACCGGACAATACGATTCAGATCACAGAAAGTGTTTCTTATACCAGATGGATCTCACTGATGCTAGCAAGCAAACCCACCTTGGTTCTTTCAAACCTGATCGCAATTTTGTCAACAGCTTCAGCCAGTGATCCTAAAGGAGGCGTTTCAAGCCCTGCAGACAGCAAATTGACCTCTTCGCCAGGCTTCACCCGCACCCCGACCCCCGAAGAGACACCCACCCTCACAAGTACAAACACACAAGCACCATCTGCTTCACCTGGGCCGTCGGCTGTATTTACAATCACAGTTTCGTCACCCACTGCAACTCAAACGCCTTCAACGAGCCCCAGCGCGTGGTTTACGCCTACGCCGAGCAAAACCCTGACGCGTATTGCCACTCAATTGCCAACTTTTATCATTCTACCTCAGCCGACACCCACGAAAACCTATACGCATACTCCTCTGCCAACACCCACAAAAACTTATACGCACACTCCCCTGCCTACACCCACAAAAACTTATACGCATACTCCTCTGCCAACACCCACGAAAACCTATACCCATACTCCTCTGCCGACACCCACGATAACGGATACGTATACTCCACAGCCGACACCCACGACAACGGATACGCATACTCCTCTGCCGACACCCACGATAACAGATACGTATACTCCTCAGCCGACACCCACTCCAATACCAACGCTTGTACCTTCACCAACAGATACGCCCCAGCCTGCATTCACTCCAATACCAACACTTGAACCCTCGTTAATCCCTGACCCGCGTTAACATAGTCCTACAAATACGGTAGAACATTTCGTTTCAGCGGCCGTGCTAACTTTATAAAAACCAGCCAATTGCCGGAGACCGCTGCTTTTTACGAAAAAAAGTAATATCACCAAAAAAATCCAATGTAAAGTCAAATTATGACTCGGGTGATCTTTATAAAGAGCTCCTGAGTTTTTTCTTTTAACGGGTTATCGAGATTATATATCCCTCTCAGCATGGTTAGAAGGCATTGAGGTGCCATGGTTCGCCCCTTACAAATTTCCGGCAGATGCCCAGAAATCAGCATTTTTTTTGGAGAGATTGGATTGACTTTAAAAGAGTAGCCAGCTAGAATACTAGCGTAAAGCATAAATTAACTATTGTAAAGTAGCTCGCTATCCTTGCCTGATTAAAAACTTTTGTAACTGCTCACCCCACCCCCGGCCCCGCCCCACACCCCTACGGGTGGCCGAAGCGGCGGGGCGGGGAGAAGGAGGTTTGGAGGTGATTTGCGGCACAATGTGCCGCAAATCACCTCCAAGAACCTCTTTCCCCTCCCGCTTCGGGAGGGGGTAGGGGGAGGGCTGAGCAGTAACAAACTTTTTTTGTAAGTCATAAATGTTTTCCAGAAATACTTCTTTGTAGTTAAGACACCTGCACAAACCATGCTGGAGGTTTTCAAGCCGATCATGAAAAAAGCCATTGACTGGAAGAAACTTGCATCACCCCTCGATGTTCGCGATGTGTACTCCCCGCGCCAATACATCCAATCCTGGTCGCGATTTCGTATCACGGCCAGCGGAGTTATCTTTGACTGCATTTTTGCGAATGGAGAGCCGTTCGAAACCTTTGTGGATGTGATTCAACCGGATGTGATCCGCCTGCGCATGAACCCGCGCGGCTTACGGGTTGTTCATTCCGACATCCTGGTGCAGGATACGTTTCCTACCGTCCCATTCCAACTCATTGAACAAGATGACCGCGTGATTCTTGCCACACAACGCATCCGGGTGGAATTTCCGCGCGCATGGCAGATTACTGCGTATGATGATCCTCGTCTGGGGATGGGGCAGGTCTTTTTCAGCGAACGCACGGATGACCGTTCTTATGGCCCAGGTTTTGAAGTGCCCCCCAGCGGGATCGAAACCGGCGAGGATGGCACAATCAGCATCCGCGAAACGGTGGCTGTGACTCCCGGAGAATCTTTTTACGGGTTAGGCGAAAAGTTCACTTCACTCGATAAATGGAACCAGGAAATCCCCCTGTGGGCAGTCGATGCCGGCAATGTGAGCAGCTACCGCTCGTATAAGAATGTTCCGCTGCTGCTGAGCAGCGCGGGTTATGGGCTGTTTGTGCATTCCTCGTTTCCAATGGTTTTCCGTATGGGGAGCGAGTCGAACATCACCTACTCCATTCACGTCGCAGACACCCAGTTGGATCTGTTCTTGATCTATGGGCCCGGCCTAAAACACCTGCTAAGCCGTTACACCCAACTGACCGGTCGCGCGCCCATGCCGCCCAAATGGTCCTTTGGGTTCTGGATGTCGCGCGCCGGCTACAAAAGCCGCGCGGAGGTCGAAGAGGTGGTGCGCGAAATGCGCACGCGGGGCTTCCCTTGCGATGTGATCAGCCTGGATCCCTGGTGGATGGGTGAGGCGCCCTGGTGTAGTTACGAATGGGATCAGCGTGCTTTTGCTGAACCCGAAAAGATGATGGCCAAGATGCGCATGCAGGGCATGCGTACCTGCCTGTGGATCCATCCGTATATCCCCCACAACACGCCCCTATATAATGAAGGAGCAGAGCAGGGCTTCTTCGTCAACCGGCCGGATGGCACCCCCAGCGCCGTGCTGGAAGCCTTTTCGGGCGACGATCTGGCTGCGGTGGATTTTACCAACCCGCAAGCCTGCGCCTGGTGGCAGTCCAAACTGGAAAAATTGATGGATATGGGTGTGGCTGTATTTAAGACTGATTTCGGCGAACAGGCCCCCCTCGACGCCCTGTATGCCGATGGCCGCGGCGGGTTGGAGATGCACAATCTCTATCCGCTGCTGTACAACCGCACTGCCTTTGAGCTTTCGAAGCGTAAGGCCGGGCGCGGCCTGGTGTGGGGGCGCTCGGCTTACGCCGGTTCACAGCGTTACCCGGTGCAATGGGGCGGCGACAGTTACTCAACCCTGGACCAGCTCGCTAGCCAGGTGCGCGGGCTGCTTGGGTATGGCCTGTCGGGTGTCCCATTTTGCAGCCATGACGTGGGCGGGTTTGATTACTCGCCCCATTTCTTCGATAACACCGACCACATCGATTTCAAAGAATCTTACGACAATTCAGCCAAAGATACTTACCCCAAAGACCCTGTCGTATATGCGCGTTGGCTGCAGGTGGGCGTATTTTCATCTCACCTACGCGCCCACGGGAAACAGCCGCGCGAACCCTGGTCGTATGGAGCGGAGATAGAGGCCATCGCCCATCGTTACCTGGATTTACGCTACCGTCTGCTTCCGTATCTATATACCCAGGCGCTCGTCTCCACTCGCACCGGTTTGCCGATGGTACGCCCGATGGTGCTGGAATTTCAGGATGACCCTACCACCCAGCGCCTCGATTTACAGTATATGTTCGGCGAAAGCCTGCTGGTGGCGCCGGTGTTGACCCCCACCAACCGGGTGAGCGTTTATCTGCCGGCGGGCGAGTGGGTCGACTTCTGGACCAAGGTGGTTGTGACCGGTGGGCGCTGGATCACGCGCGAAACTCCCCTGGACACGCTGCCGTTATGGGTGCGCGGCGGTACGATCCTTCCATTGGGGCCTACCATGGGTTTTGTCGACCAGAAACCGCTGGATCCGCTGACAATTGAACTGTATGCTGCGCGGGGCGCGGGCAGTCTCCTCATTGAAGATGAAGACCGCCCCGCGATTCCAGTTCAATATGCGCACCAGGGCAATATCCTGGAAGTGCGTGTGGGGGCTGCGCCCGGAAAAGTGGAGATTGTGCTGTACGGTGTGGTGGTGCATTCTGCGGAATGCGCCGGCAAAATGCTTGTCCCAAACCCCTGTCCAGGCGGCGCTCAGATCAGCCTGGATGGGCGCGCCGGAGCGGATGTGCGGTTCTTGCTGGAACAGGTGACCTGAAAAGAATGGTGTGCGCGGTGACCGTGGAGTGGACAGAAACTTTCCACCGCTCAGACCTTACGTAGCAACCGACGGATGCCATGAGCGGGCCGCCTGGTACATGGCAACCAGGTTGGCCAAAGGCGTGTGCGGCGCCAGGTTGTTGGCCTCGCGCAGAATGAAATTTCCATTTCCACACACGCCACTGTTGAGAATGCGCCGGGTTTCGAGACTCACTTCCTCCGGTGTACCATCGTGCAGTAACATGACGGTCGGCCCCCCTTGCAAAATTATCTGTGGTCCCAATTCTTTGCGCAGCGTGCCAAAATCCACCGGGAAACCGGTTTCAAATTCCACCGTACCCACCTGGTCGCATAAGGTCTTAAAATGGCGGGTGGCATTGCCGCACAGGTGAATTTTAACACGCCGCGGATGCGTCCCAACACGTCCAGCCACTCATCCGCGGGGGGCTGCCCGGCGCCCGGAATCCACTGGATGCCGCGCAGGTTAGGGATCCCAAGCAGAATATCCAGGTGGCGTAATTGGCCCGGGCCATCCAGATGGTAAAACGGGTAATCCAGCGCATCGCAGCAGGCGCGCAGGTCTGGCAGCACAAAACGAGTGAACATGCGCGGTGAGATCATGTATGAAAAGTCGGATTGAAGCATATAGTACCTGCCCGGCGCCCACAAAGGGCTCCAACCACAGGTGCCAAAGGCAGCGCCGTGGTAGGCGGTGTAAAGCTCATCATAGTAAATTCGCCACAATCGCGTAATTTGTTCGGTAATGCGCAGCACTTCTTCCGGCGAATCGGACAGGTCAGTCAGCAAACGCTCGGTGCCGCGCATATGGGCCAGAATATCCAGGTTGCCACCGATATCGGTGTGGGCTACCGCCACCTGCCCACTCCAGCGCTCCACCGCCAAGGCGGTCAAGTCATAAATGCGCCTCCACCAGGTGTTTTCGGGATTGAAATAGGGTTGCATCTCCGCCAGCGTTTCCACCGGCAGCGGTTCGAACCAGGTGGTACCGGGAACAAAATGCGGCACAGACCCCAAAAAACTGGCGATAATCCCCGGACCATAATTGGGGAAGAATTTCGGGAAATCGGCCCCAAACCAGCGTAGTTTTTCCAAAATAGTTGTCTGGTCTTCCAGAATCTTAGCAAGCGAAGCGTGGGGCGAGGTGACCTCGGTGATTTGAAATAAATCAGCCATCCAATTGCGGGTGCGATCGTCATATGCCACCATCGAAACCAGCGGGTGGTCCAGGCTGCCCGCCCACCACTCGCTCCAATTCAGTTTGACCCGCTGCCAATCGGCTTCAAAAAAAATGGATCGTCATCGATTTCCTCTTCAATTACCCGCCCAGTTCCAGGCAGCGCTGCCGGTAGTAATGATAGTTATCAAGAGAGACCTCTTCCGGCACGCCATGGTCGCAAGTGGGAATATAACCGCCGCGTGCGCGCATGAACGGCAGGATGCGCTCGAGGTGCGCATCGATGTCCGCCCGGCTGCCGGCCAGCACACGCTTATCGATGCCGCCGAACATCACCAACCCGGGGTACTGGCGCGCAATTTCGACCACGTCGCACCCCGAAGCCACTTCAAAGGGGCTCATCACATCCATACCAATGGCTTCCTGGTAGAGCGGGATAACGGAACTGGCCAGACCATCCGTATCCACCTGAATGTACAGATGGCGCGCAGGGTCGAGCTGACGGCGTTTGGCATTGGTGATAAGCTGCTGGTAGTAAGGGAAAAGGAAGCGCTTCATCATACGCGGCGAGATCAGGCAGCCATGGTTGTAGCAGATGTCTTCGGCCAGGAAGATTTCATCCAGCGTCACATGCTGCTGGTGGCGCGCAATCGTCGCGTCAGCCAGGGTAAACCAGGTCTGCATGCAATCCTCGATCACCTCGGGGTGATCGTTAAACATGTAAAGCAGTTCCACCGGGCCGATCAGGCTGCGCAGGTACATATACCCACCCACCAGACTCTGGCCAATCATTAATCCCTGGGCAGCCCGCTCACGCGCGGTTTGCATGCGCACATCCAGGTTTTCCCAGCGCGCGGGCGTGGTGGGGTCCATGCGCCATTTGACGTTATCCTGCCAGGTGCGCATGTCTTTGACCGGGTGATCGACGTATTCGGGCATGAAGCCGCTGCGCCGCCCCTTGAAATAAAGCACGCCGCGCCCGGCAAAATCCTGAGCCAGTTCGTATTCGCCGCGGTCTTCGAGCACCTTCTCCTCATATTGTGGGGCAAAGGCAGCCTCGCACCAGCCCAGTTCGCTAAGATAATGGTTGCCGGGCGCGTCGTAATGGAATAATTCTTCCAGCGGAATATTCTGGGGCATACCCTGTTCGGCCCAACGTTCGAGACAGTAGAAGCCAAATTCGCGCCGAAAAAGTGGCAGACCGGGTTTGCAGGCATAGGTGTCGCGCAGTTTGCGCGCCGAGGGGGTCATGGCCTCAGGTGGAACCATGCCGTAGACGCCGTCGGGAAGTGCAGGAAGATGGGACATGTGAATTTTCCTTAACTTTAAATTAAAAATGTGTGTGAAACTAGTTTAACACGTTTCACACACAACCCTTTTTGTACATACAACCATTTAGCCCTTGAGCGCACCTTCCAGCATAGCCTGGAAGAAGGTTTTACGCCCAATAATGAAGATGATCAACACCGGCAGCATAATCATGATGCAGGCCGCGGTTAAAACATTATAGGCAATCTCATATTGAGACTGAAAATCGTACAGTCCTACCGTTGCGGTGCGCGCTTCGTTGCTCGATAGTAAAACTACTGCTGCCAGGAACTCATTCCAAAACCCAATAAAATTCATCAGAAAACTGGCGAACAAACCGGGCATAGCCAGCGGGATGACAATATACCACAGCGACATAAGTGGCGAACAGCCATCCATCAGGGCGGCCTCTTCCATTTCGTGTGGGATGGCATCAAAGAAGGCCTTGATGATCCAGATTGTGTAGGGCACGCCGCCCGCCGCATACCAGGCAATAATGATCAGGTTGGTGTTTAAAAGACGCAACTGGCTGCCAATTCGGTAAATGGCAAGCAGGTTGGTGATTCCGGGGATCATCATCAGTCCGAGAATGGCCAACTGCAGCGCCTTGGAGCCGCGGAACTTGTAGCGCGAAAACGAATAACCGGCCAATGCGGCGAAAGGCATGGCCACCAGCGCCGAAAGAAACGCATTGAAGGCCGTGTTGGGCAGGTAGACCCTGAACATATCGCTATTAAAGACCGTCTCATAACCTTCCAGCGTCCATGTGCTGGGGAAGAAGGTCGGAGGGGCGGTGATGACGTCCCCCAATGGTTTAAAGGAGGTCATCAATGCATAAAGGGGAGGATAAATCATCACGAAGCAGATCAGGATGAGCAGCCCATTGGTAACAACGCTATTGAATAGTTTGCGATTCTTAAATTGGATCACGGCTAAGCCTCCACTTTAACCACCCGGAAATACACCAGGGTCAGCGCCATGTTGATGAAGAACAGGAACACGGCCAGGGTGGCCGCCGCGCCAAAGTCACCGTATTTCCATGCCTCGCGGTAGAGCAAGACAGAAGCCGTGGTGGTAGCGGTACCTGGCCCCCCTGCGGTGGTAGCAAGGATCAAACCCAGAGCGTTGATCCCGCCGATGGAAGTCATCAAGATCACCACCAACAGAGTGGGACTGATAATCGGGATAGTAAGGCGCCAGAAGGACTGCCAGGCCGAAGCCCCATCCAGGGCACCGGCTTCTTTGATTTCGGTCGAAACGGTCTGCAACGCGCCAAGGAAGAGCAATGAAGTGAAAGGCAGGCTGCGCCACACCGCCGCGGCGACCACAATCACCATTGCCCCCACGTCGTTCGAAAGCAGCGAAGTGTTGTTAATCAGCGGGTTGAGCGCCACCTGGACGATACCGTAATCCTGCTGGAATAGCCAGCGCCACATGGTGCCGGTGACTACTTCTGAAAGCACCCAGGGTACGAAGAGGATAGTCACGTACACCGGGGTCAGGCGGGCGCGCTGGTTGAGCAGCAGCGCCACGCACATCGCCAGGATCACCACCAACACCAGATAGCTGCCAGCATACGTGGCCGTTTTTTGCAATGAATCAATGAAATCAGAAGAACTGAACAGGCGATCGTAATTATTGAACCCCACCCAGGTGAACTGTCCGCCTTTAACCTGGTTTAAAGAGAGGTTGATCGAGTACAGGGTCGGGTATACCTGGACCATTACCAGCAAGAGCAAAGCCGGAAAAAGGAGCTGGTAGGCGAAACTTTTTTCCCACGCGGTCTTCCAAAAGGAGTGCCGCTTGCCGGCTGCCGGCGGATTCAGAGTGGCCATGCATATCCTCCTGCGGTGATGGGTTTTGCAGGCCAGATGGCCCGCAAAACCCATCCAATCTTATTCCCCCACCCCCCAAGTGGGGCGAAAGCCAGGGGGGTGGGTAACTTAAGGACTGGCACTTACAGTCTGTGGAAACCCTGCCAAAAAATTCCCCTTCCCTTCCAACGGAGAAAGAAAGGGGAATTTGGCGAAAAGCAGAAGAACTACTTATTAAGCTCGTCTTGAACCGATTTGAGCGTAGCCATGATATCCATGTCGGGTTTCTGGATCAGGGTGGTGATCGTTTCAACCATTTTCGTGGCTGCTTTTTGATTCTTATTTACAGGCGGAACGAAGCCGGTGCGGTTGATGGAGTCGGCAACAGCAGTCCAATAGGCGCTGTTGAAGCGGGGATCCTTCAGGCCGACCAAATTGGTCGGTTGAGCCCCAAAAGCGACCGCGAAGTCGGCATTATTTCTGGCCGTCATCATGTAATTCATGAAAGCCTTGGCGCCTTCCACATTCTTGGAACCGGTGGGAATGGCCCAGGCCGCAACCCCGACCGAGGAAACGGGTTTACCACCCGGGGCGGAGATGGGATCGGCAATTTTCATTGCACCAGCCTGCAGCGCAGCTTCCACTGAACCAGCCTTCTTGTCAAAAGTCGATTTACCATCGAATGACTTGAGTGGGTTTAGGTATACGTAGGAATAAGACCCGGCGACAAACAAGCCGGCGCTGCCATCTTTAATCGGAGTTTCACATTCGAAACCCGCCGCCAGGGCGACTTCGGGAGCATACTTGTTGGCGAACAGTTTACGGAAGAACTCGATGGCTTTAACAGTCTCGGGGGTGGCCCAGGCGGTATTGCCTTTTGCGTCGGTATCGATACCACCAAAGGAGCGAATGATCTGCCAGAAGAAAATCCCATAGGGACCATTGAAGGTCAGCGCAAACTTATTTTGCTTCTTGAGTTCAGCCGCGGCAACCAGCAGATCGTCGGTGGTCTTAGGGGCGCCGTTCGGGTAGGCCGAAGTCCAGTAGTAGATCATGCTGCCAACCTGAATGGACGGCACGCAGTAGATCTTACCATCTGGGCCAGTGCAGGCCTTCAAAGCAGAGGGGCTGATTTCCGAGTACCAGGGGGCGCTCTTGACGAAATCGGTGATGTCTACAAACACTTTGTTCTGGTAGAAGAAATCAATCGGCATGTCCGCGTAGGAAACGTCGGGAACGTCGCCGCCCGCCTGGACCGCCAGGTTCAACTTGGTGTTGATTTCGTTATAGGGAACGAAGACATTTTTTAATTCAATCTTTTCAAAGGCCTTAAGCGATTGAATTGTATCCGCCAACCACTGGTCCTGGGTGTTCTGGGGTTTGGTGTCATTGAATTTGGTCCAGATGGTGATCGGTTTGATCACGACGGGGGTGGGGGGCAGCTTGGTGGGGGCAGGCGTGGCGGTAATCACCTGGACGACCGGCGTGCCGGCGACAATCTTGGTCACTTCAACAATCTGAGGGGGAGTGGTGGGCGCCGGGGGGGCCACAGTCGCCGGGGCCGCGGGGGTAGCGGGGGCGCAGGCAGCCAAAAGCATGCTTGCAATCATGATGATGCTGAAAATCAGGGTCAAACGCTTCAACATTTTCTTCTCTCCTGGGGGTTGAGTTATAGAATATATAGAAAAATCAGGTCAAGCGCATTCGCTAGCCGGGCGTGCGGTAAACCCTCGAAAATAGGCAAAGGCAGTGCATTCACCTCCTGTGAAAATATAGGGGTTCAAGATGGAAAGCTACTACATTCTGCAAATTTAGGCCGTACAGATGGGGACCAGAAGATTACACTCGTAAAGCATTACTTTACATTTGTACATTATAACTATATTAGGAAAAATTTCAAGAGGCAATATCGAAAGGTCCGCGACAATTGGCGCGATAAAACTGTGGCAGCCTGCGTTTTATCATCACGGCAAACATGATATGATTACGACAGGATTGGGAAGTCCAATGAATACCGACCCAGAGAATCAATTATTGGGGTTTGACTTTAGCTGATCCACTTGCTATAATACATTTGTAAAGTATAACTTTACAAATGTATTATTTTTGTTCAAAGAGATCAGATTTTATTTTATCGCTTATGATTGAAGCATTCATTATTCTTTTAAGGAGGAGTTCCCATGCTGCCTGACAGCTTAACAATCGGTATAAAAATCCGCAAGCGCCGGGACGATTTCGGCCTGAGCCTGCGCAATTTGGCCGCCAAGGCCAATCTGACTGCCTCCTTTATCAGCCAGGTCGAGCGGGGTGTCACCAATCCCTCACTGAATTCGCTGCGCAAAATTGCCGAATGCCTTGAAGTCCCCCTGCTTTTCTTCCTGACCGATAATTCAAATAAATCTCCGGTGGTGCGCCGCAATGCGCGTCCGCGCCTTGAGCTGGAAAGCCTGGCCGTCACCTACGAGATGTTGACACCCGACCTCTCACACAAAATGGAGGCAATTATTGGCACACTGCAATGCGGCAGTGGCAACGTCGTCCGCCCGCTCAATATACCCACCGAAGAGATCATCCTGGTGCTTTCCGGTGCGTTGAAAGTGGTCCTGAATGAGGATGAATATATTCTCAATGAAGGCGACAGTGTCTATTTTGAAGGTTCCCAAATCAAAGAGCTTTCCTGCGCGTCAGACAAGCAAGCCGTCTGGGTTTCGGTCATTACTCCTCCGGTGTTCTAAAGGACACGCTGCATGATGCTGGATTGTGTAATCAAGGATGCCACCCTGGTGGTGCCCGCTGCCGGCTTGCAGCGGGCTGATATTGGCATCCAGCACGGTAAAATCGCGGCGATTCAAGATCATCTGGTGGGCCGGGAGACCATTTCAGCCAAAGGCATGCTGGTCATCCCGGGCGGGGTCGATCCGCATGTGCATCTCGAGATGCCCGCCGGCAAGCTGATCACCAGTGACACCTGGGAAACGGGCTCACGCGCGGCTGCCTTTGGGGGCACCACCACGGTAATTGATTTCGTCGAACCTACATTCCCAGGGCAGGCCTTGCTGGCTTCCTTTGCAGAACGCAAAAAACAGGCCATGGGCTCTTCAGTGGTGGATTTTGGCTTTCACATGACTCTCTGCATGGCTGACGAATCCACCCTGCAGCAAATTCCCGGAGTGATTGCCGCTGGGGTTCCTTCCTTCAAACTATACACGACCTACGCCGGCTTTCGCCTGGACGATGCCAGTCTGCTATTGGCACTCGAGGCCATCGGCGCAGCCGGCGGATTGGCCCTGGTGCATGCCGAGTCCGATGCGATCATTCAGCACGCCACCCAGCGGCTGCAAGCTGCCGGGCGCCTGGCTGTGCGTGATTTTCCCGATAGCCGCCCTGCAATGGCCGAGGTGGAAGCCATCGAGCGGGTGCTTTCTCTGGCAAAGTATACCGGCACGCCAGTTTATATCGTGCATGTATCCACCCAGGGCGGGGCCGCTGCAGTTGCCCGCGCTCGCCAGTCGGGGCAGCAATCCTGGGGTGAAACCTGCCCGCAGTACCTGCTGTTGGACAAATCGCGCATCCAGGGTGCAGATTCTCGCGATTCAGCGCACTCCATGGATGGAGCCAAGTTCGTTTGCTGTCCACCTCTGCGCGAGCAGGCCGACCAGCAGGCTATATGGTCCTCTTTGCATAGCGGAGAATTGCAAACTATCGGCAGCGATCACTGCGCTTTCAACGATCACGGTCAAAAGGACGCAGGAAGAGCCTCTTTCCTGGATATTCCATCTGGATTACCCGGAATTGAGCTTCGCCTTGCGCTCACCCATACCTATGGGGTGCTGCAGGGCCGCATCACGCTGCCGCAGTGGGTCGAGCTGTGTTGCACATCGCCAGCTAAAATTTTTGGGCTGCATCCGCAAAAAGGCGAATTGGCCGTTGGCGCAGATGCCGATATTGTCCTCTTCGACCCGGCCCGCAAAGCCATCGTCACTCAGGCGATGCTGCATGAAAACGTGGATTACAGCCCATACGAGGGGTTGGCTTTGACCGGGATGGTTGATACCACCCTGCTGCGCGGCAATGTTCTTGTCCGCAATGGTGCATGGGCGGGCCAATCGGGCACAGGAAAATTCGTCATGGGTAGCCGGAATTAAATTAAAATGATTATCTTACCATCCTGGTTGATCACCACTGCCCTGGATGCGCCCCTGGAAAATTGGGGGGTGCGGGTGACTGGCAGCCAAATTGCCGAAGTAGCACCAAACGCAGTCTTGTTTGAACGTTATCCTGAGGAGGATGTCTGGCAGGCGGATGGGCAGGTGTTGGCGCCCGGTTTTGTGGATACTCACACACACCTGTACGGCATTCTGGCGCATGGCATCCCGTTAGCCAAAGCGCCCGCCGGCTTCATGCCCTTTCTTGAAGATTTCTGGTGGCCTCGGGTAGAGAACCGGCTGGATCAAGAGATGATCTGCGCTGCCACGGATGCCAACTGCGCAGCGATGATCCGCTCTGGCATTACCTCATTTTACGACTGCGAAGAAGCCCCCAATGCCCTGCCCGGTGTTTTGGATGCACAAGCTGAGGTGGTGCGGCAGAGCGGTTTGCGCGGGATTCTCTCGTTTGAAGCTACCCAACGCCTTGGACCTGAAAACGGCCAACTGGGTTTGCAAGAAAACGCAGGCTTTATTGAGCGCGCAGCCGTCCAGGGCGGGCTGGAAGCCCCCGGTACTTTGGGGGTAAAGGGGATGATGTGCTTTCACACTACCTTCACCTGCGATGGGGACTTCATCCGTCAGGCTTATCAAATGGCGGGAGACGGCCTGGTTCACTCACACTGCTCTGAAGGAACCTACGAGCCGCACTACACCCAGAAAAAATTTGGGCTGCGCCCCATCCATTACTACGATAAGTTGGGCGTATTGGGCGAACGCAGCCTGCTTTCTCAGTGCGTGGTGCTGGACTCGACTGAAATCGAGCTGCTTGCCCGGCGCAAGGCGCGCATGACCCATATGCCGCTTTCGAACTGCGAGGTGGGCGGCGGGATTGCCCCGCTGCCAGACCTGGTGGATGCAGGAGTCCGCATTGGGCTGGGTTCGGATGGGTACATCACCGATTTCTTCGAGGTGATGCGCGGCGCGTTTCTGATCCACAAGGCCGCCCAGCAGGACCCCCGGGTGATGCCCGCCTCGCTGGTGTGGTACCTGGCAACAGAAGGCGGCGCCCAGACGATTGGTTTTGAAAAGGTTGGGCGCCTGGCCGCCGGTTGGCAGGCTGACTTGCAACTCTTCAGGGCAAACCTGCCCACGCCTCTCCAGGAGCATAATTTGTATGACCAGAGCCTGCTTTATTGTCATGGCAGCGATGTGACCGGCACGATCGTGAATGGCAGGGTCCTGATGCGCGATAAAATTCTGATCGCAATGGAAAATCCCCCGGCATTTTGGGGTCAGAACGATTTGCTTGCACGCACACGCCGCGCCGCGCAGCGGCTGTGGATGCCGATTGAAGCTTGATTCTATATAAAGGACGCATATCGTATGGCTGAAACTCTGACCACCCTGTATTCAAAAGATTTGTTGGCGGAAATGTTCCGCCGAATGAACCTGGTGCGCGAGTTTGAATTGCGCGCCATCGCCGAACGGCGGGCAGGTTTGATCCCCGGCTTTATCCATAGCTGCGTCGGGCAAGAGGCTACCGCCGTGGGCGCCTGCCTGGCGCTGCAACCGGGGGATACGATCACCAGCACCCACCGCGGGCATGGTCACCTGATTGGCAAAGGCGGTGATCCGCGCTACATGATGGCCGAACTGGCGGCCCGCTCGCCAGGGTACTGCCTGGGGCGCGGCGGCTCGCTGCACATCTCCGATTACAACCTGGGCATCCTCGGCGCCAATGGCATTGTCGCCGGGGGCATACCCATCGCGGTGGGCGCCGCCCTGGCCTTTGCCATGCGTAAGCAGCCCAACATTGCCCTGGCATTTTTTGGCGACGGCGCCACCAACGAAGGCGCCTTCCACGAAGCCGCCAACCAGGCCGGGGTCTGGAAGCTGCCGGTGGTTTTCTTCTGTGAAAACAACCTGTACGGCGAAGGCACCCCCCAGCTCAAGCAAGCGGCGGTGAAAGACCTCTCCATTCGGGCTGCGGGGTATGGTTTTGAAGGCGTGATCGTGGATGGCAACGATATTTTGGCAGTGTACGAAGCCACGCGCACGGCAGCCGAGCGCGCCCGCGGCGGCGGCGGCCCCACCTTTATTGAAGCCAAAACATACCGGGTGCGTGGGCATTATGAAGGCGACCCGCAGATCTACCGCGCGGCGGAAGAGATCGAAGCGTGGAAAGGCAAAGATCCCATTCCAGCGTTTCGCAAGCGCCTGATCGAAACCGGCAGCTTTAACGATGGCGACCTGGAAGAAATCGAAGGCAGCGTCTTCAAACAGTTAGATGAAGCCGTGACCTTTGCGGCCGGTGCTGCCAAACCAGAACTGGCAGATGCCCTGGCGGGCGTCTACGCCGATACCCACAACGGATTGGTCTTTTAGGAGGCTATGACCCATGGTGCAACGCATACGTGAAATTTCATTTTCTGAGGCCATCCGCGAGGCTATGTCGGAGGAAATGCGCCGCGATCCGCGCGTATTTCTGATGGGCGAAGATGTCGGTGTTTTTAACGGGGTTTGGGGAGTTTCGCAGGGCATGTTTGCCGAGTTCGGCGAGGAACGTGTGCGCGATACCGCCATCAGCGAGATTTCGATCATAGGCAATGCTTTGGGAGCGGCCATGACCGGTATGCGCCCAGTGGCGGAGATCATGTTCAGCGATTTTCTGATGTGCGCCGGCGATCAGATTGTCAACCAGGTGGCCAAAGCGCGCTTCATGAGCGGCGGCAAGGCGAACGTGCCGCTCACCATCCGCGTCACCACCGGTGCGCCTGGCTCGGCCGGCGCCCAACACTCGCAGAGTTCTGAGGCGTGGTTTTTGAACATCCCCGGGATTAAGATTGTGGTGCCCTCCACCCCGGCGGATGCCAAGGGACTGCTCAAAACGGCCATGCGCGGCGAAGACCCGGTGCTGTTTTTCGAGCATAAGATGCTCTACGCCACCAAAGGCCCCGTACCCGAAGATCCCGATTTCGTGGTGCCCTTTGGCAAAGCATCCGTGGTGCGTCAGGGCAAAGATGTTACGATCATCGCGATCAGTATCATGCTGTCCAAGGCGCTGGAAGCCGCCGAGGAACTGGCCAAAGAGGGCATCGATGTGGAAGTGATCGACCCGCGCACCCTGGTGCCGCTGGATAAAGAGACCCTGATCCAGTCGGTCGCCAAGACCGGGCGGGTGGTGATTGCCCACGAGGCGCACAAGCGCGGCGGACCGGGCGCTGAAATCGCCGCGGTGCTGGCCGAAGAAGCCGTGGAATACCTGGATGCCCCCATCCTGCGGGTGGCGGCAAAAAACGTACCCTTGCCTTACAGCCCCGAGCTGGAGAATTATGTCCTGCCAGATAAACAGGATATTCTGGCTGCGGTACGCTCGTTCAAGATTCCGCATCAATAAGTAGGAGGGCGCCTTGCAAAGATTTGTGGATAAGGTAGTTGTGATCACCGGCGGTGGCAAGGGCATCGGCAAAGCATGTGTCGAACGCTTTGCCAGCGAGGGCGCGCGGGTGGCCGTGCTGGATATCAGTATGGCAGATGCCCAGTCAGTCAGCGACAGCGCCGGTGAAGCCGAAAGCATGGCAGTTTTCTGCAATGTAGCGGATCACGAATGCGTCCATGACTCAATCCGGCAAGTGATCCAGCGCTGGGGCCGGGTGGATGTACTCGTCGCAAATGCCGGCGTCTACCGTGGCGCCCCACTGACGGATGATCATCTAAAAGAATGGCAATTGGTGCTGGATGTGGATCTGACCGGCACCTATCTGAGCTGCCACGCGGTGGCCCCCGTGATGATGGCGCAGAATTCCGGCAGCATCGTGGTCATGTCCTCAATGGCCGGCAAGACATCCTGGTCTGGCACTGCTAGTTATTCAGCCGCCAAAACCGGCGGGATCGGGTTGGTGCGCTCGGTCGCCCAGGAACTGGGCCCATACAACGTAAACTGCAATGCAGTCTGCCTGGGGCATGCCGACACGGAAATGATGCGCGCCGTGGATGCGCGGGTATGTGCCGAGAAGGGTTGGGAACCCGGCAGCTACATGCACGAATTAGCAGACTCGAACCCCATGAAACGCCTGGGCACCATTGAAGAGACTGCCGCCCTGGTGGCATTTCTGGCTTCAGACGAAGCACGCTACATCAATGGCCAGGCGATCGAAATTGATGGCGGGAGGATCATGTCCTGATGGAATTTACCGGCTACCTCGACTTCTGGTTCAAAGACACTCCCATCGTGGAACGCGCGGAGAAATTTGCTGCCTTAGGCATTCGCCGCCTGGATGTGTGGCTGTGGCGCGAGCGCCCCATGGCGCAAATCTACGCCGAGTGCAAACGCGTGGGCAGCCTGATCAACTCCACTTTCGACCCTTCGCTGGGCAACCTGGTGGATAAAAACGACCACGCACGCTGCTTTGATGCCTGGGCCGAATCACTGGAGATGGCAACAAAATTTGAGATTCCCCATCTTTTTGTGTTTTCCAACCAGGTGGAATTGCGCCCCGACGGCAGTGAATGGATCGCCTCACTCACCCGCGATTACAGCCCCGGCGAAATGTACGCCAACCTGCTCGAAGGATTAGAAAAGATCCTCGCAATGGCTGAGAAGACCCAGGTTACCCTGTGGTTCGAAGCGCTGAACACCTTCCACATTCACGGCGGGGTGTTCATTCACACCCACGATCAAGCCGCAGATATTATTCGCCGGCTAAACCACCCCCGCCTGAAGCTGAGTTTTGACTGCTACCACCAGCAGCGCACCGCGGGCAACCTGATCCATGGCCTGGAGGCCCACCAGGGGCTGTACCCCACCGTGCACATCGGCGATGTGCCCACCCGCCAGGAACCGGGCACCGGCGAGATCAATTTCCTCAATATTGCCCGCAAGCTGCATGAGTTGAAATTCGACGGGTTCATTGGGATGGAGTTCAGCCCATCTGGCACCGAAGCTGCCGCTCTGCAAAAAGTAAAGGAAATTTTTCTTTATGGACAATAAAGAAACTCCATCCACCCGTGGACTGACACTTACAGGCTTTCAAGTCGTCATGCCCCGCCTGGGGCTGACGATGACCGAAGCTCAGATTACCGAATGGTTAAAACCAGAAGGTGCCTGGGTGGAAAAGGGCGCTCCCCTCTTCGTGCTGGAGCACGAAAAAGCCTCCCTGGAAATTGAGTCGCCCGCCAGCGGACGCCTGCACATCCTGGTGCCCGTGGAGGTAGTGGTTCCCATCCTGACGCCTATCGCGCTGCTGGAACGGGTCGATTCCA